>OLOY01000023.1_pt1 | contig 133863 bp, 124 predicted proteins | sample 1672771 | NCBI WGS metagenome assembly OLOY01 (sample SAMEA3136722, study PRJEB25190) | human gut metagenome
ACAAAAAAGCCCTTCTCCTTCGCTTCTTCTCTCTTTTCTTCCTTGATGTCATAGACGCCACCGATTACAGCTTCCGAAACATTGGAAAGGATCTCGGTATGCCATCTTCCCATTCCGCCATATCCGATCAGTCCGTAAACTACTTTGTTTTCCCTCATTTTACACCTCCATATATAATTATCATAACGTTACTGTTCACTCTGTGCCCAGTAACACGCTTCGCGATGTACAGAATTTATACGAATCGCATAAATCTTTGCGAACAACTATCAACTATCTTATGTTTTCTCAGATCCGGTAAAATCCTGCTGACTGTGCCGGAACAGTTATTTTTCCATTTTTAGCCTCTGCGGCTGCGCCAAAGTTATAGATTGCTTCTTTTGGCTCTGCATCGCATGCAAATGTTTTTGCCTCTGCGGCTGCATTGATGATCACGAGGATCTTCTCATCACCGTCTTCACGGATGTATGCCAGCGGATATGCATTCTTTTCTGCATAAACAAAAGTGATCTTTCCTCGGCTCTGCAGAGCTTTGTGGCTCTGACGGATCCGGATCAGTTTTTTCACTTCATGATACAGAGAATCCGGAGCTGCCATCTCTTTCTTTGCTGTTGGCCGATCTTTATCCGGATCCATGGCAATATACAGATCACTTGCCGGTGCACTGGAGAAACCTGCGTTGGTGCTGTCATCCCACTGCATCGGAGAACGGGAACCGGTACGGTTGTAACCGCCTTCTACAGATTTCAGTCCTTCTACATAACGCATACCGATTTCATCGCCATAATAGATAAATGGCGCACCTGGCATAGACAGGATAAATGCAAAAGCCACTTTCAATTCATCACCGTGAAGATGGCGTGCCAGACGGTCTACATCATGGTTTCCTGAAAACATACACATCAGACCTTTGCCGGCTGTCTTTTCACAGTTTTCTTTATAGGATTCTACGAAATCATAGATATTTCCTTTTGCACGGGATGAAAAATACGGCTCTTTGCAGCGGAACAGATCGTTGGAGTGTGAAGTGCCAAACTCTAGCAGAAAGTCCATGTGGAATCCTCCCTCCAGAGATCTCTGTGGATCACCCCATTCAGATACCATTGCTGCATCCGGAAATTCTTTATCAAGGAATTCTCTGATCTGTTTCCATACGCGGATGGTTCCTTTTTTCTCCGGATCATTTTTCACCAGAGACTCTGCCATATCTACCCGGAAGCCATCACAGCCCATACCCAGCCAGAATCTCATTACATCTTCCATTGCTGCGATAGTTGCCTGTGGTCCTTCATCGTCGATCGACTGCTGCCACGGTTTCTCCGGATCCGGCTGATAAAAACCATAGTTTAATGCCGGCTGATTGGAGAAGAAGTTGACAGCCACCGCACCGTCACGCTCAGAGATACCTCTCAGAGAGCCGCCGAAGCTGACCTCCGGTGATTCCCATACTTTATCGGTCCAGATATAACGGTCGGTATATGGGTTCTTATCCGCTTTCATGGATTCGATGAACCATGGATGTTCTATAGAAGTATGTCCCGGCACCAGGTCCAGCAGTACATGAATTCCTTTTTTATGCGCTTCTTCAAATAACTGTTTCAGATCTTCGTTGGTTCCGTAACGTGGAGCTACACGACAGTAATCTGCAACATCGTATCCTGCATCTCCGAACGGAGAGAGAAAACAAGGATTGATCCATAAAGCGTTACATCCAAGTTCTCTGATATAATCTAATTTTTCGATAATACCCTGAAAATCTCCGATGCCGTCCCCGTTAGTATCTTTAAATGACTGCGGATAGATTTCATAAAAAATTGCGTCATCTAACCATTTTGACATTTTGTAAAACCCTCTTTCTTTCTGATGTTGTCTCGTTTCTCTATAACAACTACCTTCGCTTACCAGAATACTATTTATTTTCTTAGGTTTCAAACAATATACTATTTATTTCTGATACTATTCTATTATTTTTGTATAATGTTCTTGCGTTTCTTCTTATCCATATATTTTTTTTGGTTATTTTTATCCTTTATTTCATTCTCAAAAAATAATTTATATTATTTTGCACAGCAAAAAAAGGGGTACTGATGCCACAGATTTTCATTCTGCAACATCATACCCTTCTCTGTTTTCCGTTGCAACACGTATCATTATATGATATATTACAACTGATTCTTTTATATTTTCCGGAAACAGTATTCTCTGCAATACTATTCTATGATTTTATTTATTCTGCCGGAGATATTTATTTTACGGAGGCGTATGTTATGAATCTTTATGCGATAAAAGAAAAGTGCCAACACGGATCCATTCAGGTTCCATACAGTTACTATGACTGCGGTATACCGGATTATTTTACGAGTGTACCGCTGCACTGGCACAGTGAAATGGAATTAAATTACATAAAATCTGGAAATGGTTTTTTCAAATACGAGGATCAGACCATCTCTGCCAAACCGGGAGACATCTTTCTGATCCAGCCCAACGTCCTTCATGCTATCATGTCGGATGAGCACAGCTCTTTTTTTTATGATACCATTGTTTTTCATCAGAATATGCTGGTGGGAAGTTACGATGACCGTTGTTATACAGATATTCTGCTGCCGATCTTTTCTTCCAGACGAAGAGTTCTGGTCCCTGTATCTCAGGAACCCCCGGGGTATCATGAACTCCATGATTCGGTCCGGACTATTATGCAGTGTGCACACAAAAATCTTGCAACGTCTGATCTGTTACTGAAAAGCGAACTGCTTCGCTTATTTTATCTGCTGGCATCGACACCGGGACTCTGCACCGAACACACGGTTTCGACAGAATCCCGGATGACCGAAACACTTCGGCCTGTTCTCACTTATATACAGAAACATCATTCTGAATCTGTCACCATAGAGCAGCTGGCAAAGATCGCTCATATGAGCAGCAGTTACTTTATGAGCTGTTTCAAACAGAATTTCGGTCTCGGAGCCATTGAATATCTGAATCAGGTACGTATCCGATCAGCATGCGACCTTCTGCGCAATACGGATCGCAATATCTCCGACATTGCTTTCGATACCGGATTTCATAACCTTTCAAATTTCAATCGACAGTTTCGCACCAAGGTAGGATGTTCTCCTCAGACTTACCGAAAAGAATCCGTTCTTTCCTGATAGATCCAGTAAGTGATCATCAACATGATCCAGGCGCCGATCCAGGCAGATACTTCTGCCAGAGCAACACCACGAAAAGCCAGATATGGAGTCAGCAGCTTTACCATGACCACTCGAAGAGACACTTCCAGGACTCCTGAAAGCATCGGAACAAACGTATGTCCCATGCCCTGACACCCGTTGCGGAACACAAACAGCCATCCCAGAGGAAACAGACAGATGCCTGTAACCGCCAGAAAATCTCTTGTGTAAGAAATAATCGACGCATCATTCAACATGAAAGAAGTCAGAAACTCAGGAATACACAGCAACATCAAAGCCAGTGGAATATTTATCAGGATTGTCAGGATAACTCCTTCCCGGATACCGGTACGTATCCGCTCCTTTTTTCCGGCACCATAATTCTGTCCCACAAAAGTAAGAAGTGCCAGGCCCACTGTATTTGCCGGCTGTTCAAAAAGACCGAGGATCTTGGTGCATGCCGCATAGGCAGCCACATAGCTTGTTCCCATATTGTTGACAAATGTCTGCAATACCATTCCACCCACTGCAGTGACAGAATTCATAATGGCAACAGGCAGACCTTTCAATGTCAGTCTTTTGATGATTACACTCTGTGGTTTCCAGTCCGTTTTTTTCGGGATCAGATTTTTTTCCCTTCCTATGTAGTAACAGCAGTAAAGCGCAGACAGAACCTGTGCCAGAACAGTGGCTAACGCTGCGCCAAAAACACCCATATGCAGCGGAAAAACGAATAACAGATCCATCAGAACATTAGCAATGGCGGAAATTATCATTGCAACCAGAGGCACCCGGCTGTTTCCGACGGAACGCAGAAGTGTCATGGCAAAATTATTAAAAATTGTAATGGTGGTTCCCGCAAGAATTGTTCCGAAATATTGCAGTGTTTCCGTCATCAGATCTTCCGGTGTATGGAGAAATGTAAATAATTGCCGCATGAAGGCCAAACTTACCACTGTGATCACAATCCCAATAGCCAGACAGATCCAGACAGACATTGCCAGCTCCTTACGAAGTTTTTCATAATTGCCACTTCCAAAAGACTGAGAAATACAGATTCCCAATCCTCCTGTCAGCCCAATTGCGAAACCAATGATCAGAAAATGTACGGAACCGGTATTTCCGACTGCTGCAAGTGCCGTATCGCCAATTCCTTTTCCCACCACCATAGAGTCTGCAAAGCTGTATAACTGCTGAAACAGATTTCCTGCCAGGATCGGCAGAAAAAACTGTACCAGTAAACGCATGCAGTTTCCCTGCGTCATATCATTTGTCGTGTTCTTACCCATTATGTTACCTCCTGATGTCTAAACGGTACTCTCCAAATACTGTCTGCTTTTAGCCAGTATTTTACTACTGAAATGATACTTTTTCTATGACATTACTATGCTGAAATATTAGCAGAAAGTTTCTTGTTTAAATTTTTTATGATGTTTTCAGAGTTATCTTTTGAATAATATCTCATTTTTGCTGCCGATAAATAGTCCATAATAATACCTCCTCTTCAAAATTAATTCTATCATAAAATGACATATAAATCTAATAAAGATATGCTTAAAAGACAAGAGTTCATAATGATTAGTGAACATCATAATATTTTTAGAGTAGCATCCAAATATCACAAACCGATTTGATGAGGAGAAAATACCAGAGCAAGATCCACCCGTGTATTACAGTATTGTCATTTTGACAATTTTGTATTACTTACGAGTAGCAGACCTTGATTGGGATTACGTCCCCATACCCACGTGAAAATATAATTGCTGGCAATTATATTTTAGCAGATATGCAGGCATATCTGGATAAGCGTTACAGACAACAAAATAAGAAAATTTTGATAAGGCATTCACCTGGAATAGGTGAGTGTTTTTTTGCTTTTAAGTATTCAATTAACCGAAAAAATAAAAAAATTTTCCTCAGGGGGCTGTAAAAATGCCTCTCAGCGTTTCGTATTGTGTAAGGGTGTTTTTGACAGGAAAAAATAAAAATTTTTTCATCAAGAGGCTGTATTTATGCCCTTCATCTTTTGTATAAGTGTAAGAACATTTTTTAGCCGGCATAAAAATGATTTTTACAATAGTTAGAAACAGAAATGAGGCGAGAAAAGAATGAAATATGAATACATGAAGGAGTCTGAGCAGATGCTTCAGTACTTCCAGTTTCCGAAATTTTTGCTAAAGTTGCGAATTTCTCAAACTGCAAAATTTCTTTATATGGTTTTGTATGACCGGGCGCGGATATCGAGAAAGAATAGCTGGATAGATAAGTATGGAAATGTTTATCTGATTTTTCCGATAGATGAATTGTCTGTTCAAATCGACAAATGCAAATCTTCTGTAAAAACAGCATTGAAGGAATTAGATGATGAGGGATTATTGGTTCGTAGATCCGGTGGATTTTCAAAACCCAATCATTTATATGTAAAAATTCCATCTGATGAGATAGGTTTACAGCCGGTTGACGATAAGGCGGTTGAAAAGATGGTTACAACAGAGTCGGAAAAGCAACCTTCATCTGGTCGTAAAAATGGCTGTGCAGGAGTCGGAAATGTGGCACCTAGTAAAGTAACTGAGAAATATAAAAGTAATAAATATCATGAAGTAAATTATTGCTATGGGGAAGGAGAGAGTTTGTGATGAGAGAAGAAGATACCGTATGTGTAGGCAGTGATGGTTTGCAATATTGCAAAGTCTGTGGGGAAGCGAAAGAAGCATTTTTTCCTAAGGGTGACTTTATGGGGATGAAGAAACATTCCAGGCAATGTGCTTGTGACAGAAAAGCGTATGAAGAAGAACAAAAATATTTTAAAGACAAAGAGCACCGGGAATTAGTCAGCAGAAATACGAGCATCTGTTTTGACGAGAGCAGAATGGAAGAGTGGACATTTGAGAATGCAGATATGTCAGATGCGGTAATGCATAAGGCAAAAAAATATGTTGATAACTGGGAGAAAATGAAAAGAAACCATATAGGTTGTTTGTTCTGGGGACCGGTTGGGACTGGGAAAAGTTATGTTGCCGGGTGTATTGCCAATGATCTTCTTAAACGAGAAGTAACGGTAAAGATGACAAATTTCAATACCATTATTGATGATATATTTCCGCTGGCAGACAAAACGGAATATATCAATGCATTGGCTTCGTATCAGCTTTTGATTATTGATGATCTTGGAGTGGAACGAAATTCAGAATATGCATTAGGAATTATTTTCAGTGTCATAGATCGTAGGATCCGTTCAGGACGACCATTGATCATTACGACTAATCTTCCACTGAAAGAAATAAAAAGCGAGACCATGTTGGATAAGAGGCGTATCTATGACCGTATTTTAGAAATGTGTACGCCAATGTATGTTGGAGGCACAAGCAAACGAGAAGCGATTGCAAGTATGAAAATGGAGAAAGCGAAAACCTTGTTGAATACCAACAGAGGGGAGGAGAAATGCGAATGAATCATACAGAAAAAACAATACCTGTTTGGAAGAAATATTCTTTAAATGTTTCCGAAGCAGCTGAATATTACGGAATCGGAGAAAAGAGATTAAGACAGATTGCAGGTGAAAATGAAGGAGCAGATTTTATTTTGGAAGTTGGTTCGCACATCCGATTCAAAAGAAAATTATTTGAAGATTATCTGGATACAGCCAGCACAGTTTAAGTGACAGAATAGAAAAAATAGTAATGAAAATAATGTTCATTTTATCTTAGCGAAGGGAAGGTCTTGTGGTATAATGAATAAACCGAGACGGTCTTCCAAGTTAAATGAACATTTGATGAAGGAGACTAAAAGATTATGAGTGAAAAAAGGAGAGATCATAGAGGACGTATATTACACAATGGAGAAATACAGTTATCTGATGGCAGATATCGATTTAAGTATGTCGATGAGATGGGAAAGGAGCGCTGCGTATATAGCTGGCGCTTAGACCATAACGATGCAACTCCGAAAGGAAAGCGCCGTACTTTGTCGCTTCGGGAGATGGAGAAGAAAATCCAGGCGGACCATTTCGAGCAGATTGCAACAAATGGCGGAAATATGACGGTACTGGAATTGGTTGAAAAGTATACATCAACAAAAACCGGTGTCAGACCTACTACAGTTGCAGGATACGGAACAGTTATCAATTTATTGAAGAAAGATCCATTTGGAAAAAGAAGGATTGATACGGTTCGGATTTCGGATGCAAAATGTTGGCTGATACATCTTCAGCAGGTAGAAAAGAAAAGCTATAGTTCCATCCATTCGATCCGAGGCGTTCTTCGTCCGGCATTTCAGTTGGCGGTGGATGATGACCTGATCAGGAAAAATCCATTTCAGTTTCAGCTAATGGAAGTGGTCGTGAATGACAGTGTGACAAGAGAGGCAATCAGCAGAGCGGAGGAGCGTAAGTTTTTACAATTTGTAAAGGATGATGCACATTTCAGTAAATACTATGAAGGTATTTATATATTGTTTAAGACGGGGCTTCGCATCTCAGAATTCTGCGGGCTGACGATTTCTGATATTGATTTCAAGGAGCATACGATCAACATCGATCATCAATTGCAGAAAAAATCAAAAATCGGATATTATATTCAAGAGACTAAAACAACCAGCGGAACGAGAAAGATACCTATGACTGCAGATGTAGAGGAATGTTTTCGGAAAATTATAGAAAAACGAAACCCGCCCAAAGCAGAACCTATGGTAGATGGAAAAAGTGGATTCTTATACTTTGATAAAAATGAAAGTATCTGCTATTCTCTGCACTGGGAGCATTATTTCCAACATATCATTCAGAAGTATAATAATACTTATAAAGTACAGATGCCTGTCATTACACCGCATGTATGTCGGCATACCTATTGCTCAAATATGGCAAAATCCGGAATGAATCCAAAAGCATTGCAATATTTGATGGGCCACTCAGACATCAGCGTAACGCTGAATACATATACGCACGTAAATCTTGAGGATGCCAGGGAAGAAGTTGCCCGGATTCAGGTTGTGCAATTACGATTTTTAATTGAAAATAGCAAGGTGTAAAATGGAAAAACATACACCTTATTTTACACCTTTTGCGGACGATATTATGAGAAAATAAACCAGGTTATGCCAGAAAAGAAAAATTCACAAAGGCTTACAAAGCCCGAAAAACCAAGAAAAACTAAGAAATGCGAGGTTATGCAACAATGATAAAAATACTATTCATTTGCCACGGCAATATTTGCCGCTCGACTCTTGCTGAGAGCGTATTCACCCACAAAGTAAATTCCCTCGGCCTTGCCCACAATTTTGAAATCGACAGCTTCGCCACCAGCCGCGAGGAGATCGGCAATCCGCCGCACTACGGGACAGTCAATAAACTGCGCGAGGAGCATATTCCGCTCGTGCCGCATCACGCAAAGCAGATTACATGGAAGGATTACGAGCGCGCCGACTACATCATCGGCATGGATACCGCGAATATCCGCAATCTGAACCGGATGCTGAAGAATGATCCGGATGGAAAGGTTTACAAATTTCTTTCCTTCGCCGGTTCCGGCCGCGATATTGCGGATCCGTGGTATACGGGAGATTTTGAGGCGACGTACCGCGATGTCGTGGAGGGATGCAACGGCTTTCTGGTGTATCTGCGCCGGGAAGGAAAAATCTGAAAAACAAAAAGCGCCGAAAACAAGGCCAGTGCCCATTTGCAGAGAATGCGGCACTGGCCTTTTAATATAAGAAAATTCTATAGCCGCTCTAAAGAATTAGCAATTAGACGTAACCAGACAGATATGGTATGATAACTGCATAGAAAACATAGCGAAATAATAGGGAAACAAAAGCTTTCCTATTTGAAAATTCATTCGATAGAACACGCGAAAGAGAGGCAGAAAATCAATGGCGAATTATGATTATGAGATTGTAAATGAAAGAAAAATCCGCGTAAGACCAAAAGAAACCGTATCGGAGATCGACAAAAACGGCTATTTCCGCAGACAGCCGAATCACTTCACGACTCCGTTCGGCGACGGTGAAAACGATCTGAAGGCAGAAGGTAATAAGAGATACCGTCTCGTCTGGGCAAAGCTGTGCCACTGGTCCAACCGCGCGGCGATCGTAAGAGAGCTGGAGGGCCTGGAAGATCAGATTTCCGTCAATATGGTAGAACATGCCCCGCATGAGAAAAACCTTGGCTGGGAATACGTTTACAATGAAAACAACATCGACTCGGTGCTCGGTGATCAGTTCCTCTCTGAGGCGTATTACCGTGCTGATGATGATTACCAGGGAAGAACGACCGTTCCGGCGCTGATCGACACAACGACGGGAAAGGTAGTCAACAACGATTACAACTGGCTGACCACTTATTTCGAGGTCAACTTCCGCCCATGGCACAAAAAAGGCGCGCCGGAGCTGTATCCGGTGGAGCTGCGGGAAGAGATTGACAAGATGAATAGATCCGGCAAGCCTTCCGCCGCTGGCTGATACTAGAGAAGAAGATTATCAGACGATTCTTGCCGAAATCCGCGAACTGCCGGACGGACCGGAGCTGTCACCAACAGCAAATGCAAAATCGTCCACAGCAGCCGCTGAAGAAGTAAAGAAAAAGATCGCCGAGCCGCTGGATACGATGCTGAATGCCGTAGAACTGGCACAGTACGTAGAAAGTGCAAAACAGTTCTACGGAGCCCTCGAAGAGCTCGAAACAGCACTTGGAGCCACCCGTTTCCTGGCAGGAGACTTTGTGACCGAGGCAGACGCAGCGCTTTATGTTACCCTTGTGCGCTTTGACCTCTTATATTCCCGTTACCTCGGACCGGTGAAATACCGTGTGCAGGATCTGAAAAATGTTTCGGATTACTTAAAAGATCTGTACCAGATTCCGGCATTTGCACATCACACAGATTTTGCAGCCATCATCCGCCAGGGAAGAATTGAGGGAGAGGAAGACGGCTTCCGCGCCAGCACACACTACGATCTGGCACTTCCGAAGATTGACTGGGATGCACAGTGGAAGGTTTCGACCGAGCGCGCCTACCTGTCCTCAGACCCGACCCATTCGATCTATCTTGGAAACAACCGCAGATTCGACATCGCCCCGACCTGGTACGATCTGGGCACAGAATCTCCGAAAAAAGAGGAGAAAGAAACGCCGCCGTCCTGCGGATGCTGCTGCGGCTGATCAAATCATAGATAAAAAATAGAAAACACCGTTTCAGAGGCAGATTTCCAAAAGGAAATAAACTTCTGAAACGGTGCTTTTTTCCGACGCACAAACTGCAAAAGGAAAGGCATGAAATCCGCTTATCGTCCGAAATGGAAAAATCCCTTTTTCTCATACGGCTCACTCGTATACGAAACCAGCTCATATCCGATGTCCTTGATCTGCTGTTTCAGATACGGAATATCGAGCGGCGCTTCGCTGATGACAACGGTCTCGCCGCTTTTTGCAGAAGAGTTTACTTTCTTTGGAGAGCAGCTCTTGCGGACTACATCATTCATATGGGATTCGCACATGCCGCACATCATACCGTCAATTTTTAAGACTGTTTTAATCATACAATACCTGCTTTCTTCCGGGAATACAGCGAAACGAAAGCGTGCCGGACTGTATTCCTGGAGTTTGATGAAAAATTTGAAATCACATACCCTATCGGGGTATCTAAAATATAGCGCGGATGAAAAGAAATGTCAATAAGCTGATAAAATATGATAATTATTATCATTTAAGAAGGAAAAATACGGTCATGGAAGGGCGATTCTCCGGCAGAACATGGAAACTTGCCGGAATCGCAAAGTTCGTGTTACAATTGGGACAGCAGAGCAAAACAAGAGAGGAGACAAAAATATGCTCTCACAGATGAATTACCGAAAAGAAACACAGCCCCACGGTGATGAGCTTTTTCCGCTGAGCATTCACGTTTTCGAGACAGACCTGCAGAGTACCGTGCGGGTGTACTGCCACTGGCATGAGGAAGTGGAGCTCTTTTATGCAGTAAAGGGCGAAGCTGTTTTTCATATGGATACCGAGACCTTTCTCCTGCGGGAAGGGGAGACCGCCTTTGTCAATGCAAACCGTCTGCATGAGGTAGAGGGAATCGACGGACAGGAATTTACGTTTCTTGCCGTTGTATTCCAGCCGCGTTTTCTGTCCGGCACATCGCTTGACCGGATCCAGCAGCAGTATATCGAACCAGTGCTGTCCTCCGAGATCCGTTTTCCATCCAAGACAGAGCGGGGGACACGCCTTGCAGAAAAAACGGCACAGGCCATGCAGGAGATCCGAAATCTGCAGGAAAGAAAAGAACCGGGCTGGGAGCTGCTGTTAAAAGCGGAACTTCTGAAAATCTGGCAGGGATATTACAGTGCGGCAGAAAAGAACAGCGGAAAAACGGATGCCTCGACGAATTACCGTGTCAGCAGAATGAAAGAGATCCTCACATACATGAATGCTCATTTCTGTGAGGATCTCGAAATCGCGGAACTGGCGAGCCAGTTTCATATGAGTGAGAGCGCTTTCTGCCGCTTCTTTAAGTCGATTATGCATATTTCCGCCGTGACGTATGTCAATAACCTGCGGATTGCCGAGAGCTGCCGGCTGCTGCTTTCCACCGAGGAGGCGATCAGCAAGATTGCGAGCGACTGCGGATTCCGAAATATCAGCTATTTTAACCGCGTCTTCCAGGAACGCATGCACCAGACGCCGGGGCAGTTCCGCAGTTTATCCGCAGAAAACCGTACTGCGATATAAGATTCGGAACTTATGCAGGCTTCTGCGATCGGAATGCACGCCGCAGGAAGAAAAGTCCGGTCATATCAGCCAGTGCCCAGCCGATCGGAATGGCGATCCAGATTCCGGCAACGCCAAGCGCCGTGGCGGAGAAAAGGTATGCCAGCGCCACACGCATGCCAAGCGAAATGACGGTCAGAACAACCGACATCTCGGCGCGTTTGACAGCGCGGTAATACCCGTACAGCAGAAACAGCCATCCGATGCCGAGATAGAACGAGCCTTCCAGCCGCAGGTACTGTATGCCGATCGCGATGACCTCCATTTCTGATGCTTTCACGAAAATCTGCATCAGCGGATGCGCGAACAGATTGACAAGCAGAGAAATGACGATGGAAAAAGCAGCGCTCAGTGCAAAAGCATCTTTCGTGCCGCGCCGGATCCGCTCGTGATTTCCGGCCCCGTAATTCTGTGCGGTGAAAGTGGAGTAGGCATTTCCGAAATCCTGCACCGGCAGATAGGCAAAGGTATCAATTTTCACCGCGGCCGCAAATGCCGCCATGACCGCCGGACCGAAGCTGTTGACGAGCCCCTGTACCATCAGAATGCCGAAATTCATGACCGACTGCTGAATGCAGGTCATCGAAGAAAGATTCAGAATCTCTTTTAAAATGGAATGGCTGAAACGCCATTCTTTTTTTGACGGCAGCCACATGCGGCAGCGGAGCAGCACATAGAGCAGAATACCGACGGCGGACACATACTGCGCAAGAACCGTAGCGAGCGCCGCGCCTGCGATGCCGAACGGCAGTACAGCGACAAAGAGCAGATCCAGTGCAATGTTCAGCACAGCAGAGACAGCGAGAAAAATCAGCGGCACAGAAGAGTTTCCGAGCGCGCGCAGCATACAGGAAAAGAAATTGTATACGGATGTTGCAATAAGGCCGGCAAAGATAATCAGAAGATACGTCCGCATGCCGGGACGGACTTCATCCGGGACGCGAAGAAACGTAAGGATCGGCTCGATGCCTGCATAAACAGCGAGATTCAGCACGAGCGTAACGGCAAGGATCAGCAGAAACGCGTGGAGAATCGAAAGTTTTAAAGAAGAAAGATCTTTTCGTCCCTGATAAATCGAAAAGAGCGCACCGGCGCCCATCGACAGGCCGAGAAAAATGGAAGTCAGAAACGTCATCAGCGTATAGGAGGAGCCGACGGCGGCGAGCGCATTGCTTCCGAGAACGCGTCCGACGATCAGGGTGTCGGCAATGTTGTAAAACTGCTGCAACAGATTTCCTGCGATCATCGGCAGGGCAAACAGGATAAGAGAGCGGGAGATTTTCCCGCGGGTCAGATCGTAATACATAAAGAAACTTCTTTCCGAACATAATTATTAATATTATAACATAAAAAATCAAAAAATGTCAATTTGCAGGATGAAGTGTACAAAAATGCAATTGTCAGAAAACTTCGAAAAATCGAAGTTTATAAAATTTTTACAGATTTTGGGACACGTTCTGTAAAAAAACGGAAGATTTTCAGTTGATTTTTTTGGCCTTTTATGTATAATTAGAGTAGAAGAGGCCGGCTGGTCCGGTTTCTTCTAAAGGATACCTTCAAATTTCTGCATTTTGCAGAATGAAGCAGTATTACTATCAAAGGAAAGAGGTTAATTACAAGATGGCACAGATCGATTTAACAAAGTATGGCATCACCGGTACCACAGAAATTGTGTACAACCCTTCTTATGAGCAGTTATTTGAGGAAGAGACAAAACCAGAGCTGGAAGGCTATGAAAAAGGCCGGGAGACAGAGCTTGGTGCAGTTAACGTTATGACCGGTATCTATACAGGCCGTTCACCGAAAGACAAATACATCGTTGTGGACGAGAATTCGAAAGATACTGTATGGTGGACTTCTGATGAGTACAAAAACGATAACCATCCGGCAACCCAGGAAGCATGGGCAGCAGTAAAAGAGATCGCCAAAAAAGAGCTCTCCAACAAAAGACTGTTCGTTGTAGATGCATTCTGCGGTGCAAATAAAGATACCCGTATGGCTATCCGCTTCATCGTTGAGGTAGCTTGGCAGGCACATTTCGTAACTAACATGTTCATCAAACCTACAGCAGAAGAGCTTGAGAACTTCGAGCCGGATTTCGTTGTATACAACGCATCCAAAGCAAAAGTTGAGAACTACAAAGAGCTGGGTCTGAACTCTGAGACAGCAGTAGTATTCAACATCACAAGCCGTGAGCAGGTTATCATCAACACATGGTACGGCGGAGAGATGAAGAAAGGTATGTTCTCCATGATGAACTACTATCTGCCGCTGAAAGGCATCGCTTCCATGCACTGCTCTGCAAACACAGACCTGAACGGTGAGAACACCGCAATTTTCTTTGGACTTTCCGGAACAGGAAAAACAACACTTTCCACAGACCCGAAACGTCTTCTGATCGGTGATGACGAGCACGGCTGGGATGACAACGGAGTATTCAACTTCGAGGGCGGCTGCTATGCAAAAGTTATCAACCTGGACAAAGAGTCTGAGCCGGATATCTACAACGCAATCAGACGTGACGCTCTGCTTGAGAACGTTACTGTTGATGCAGAAGGCAAAATTGACTTCAATGATAAGAGCGTAACCGAGAATACTCGTGTATCTTATCCGATCAACCACATTGAGAACATCGTTCGCCCGATTTCTTCTGCACCGGCAGCTAAGAATGTTATCTTCCTGTCCGCAGATGCATTCGGCGTACTTCCGCCAGTATCTGTTCTGACACCAGAGCAGACTCAGTACTACTTCCTGTCCGGATTTACTGCAAAACTTGCAGGAACCGAGCGCGGAATTACCGAGCCGACTCCTACCTTCTCTGCATGCTTCGGCCAGGCATTCCTGGAACTGCACCCAACCAAATATGCAGAAGAGCTTGTTAAGAAAATGGAGAAGAGCGGAGCAAAAGCATACCTGGTTAACACAGGCTGGAACGGAACCGGAAAACGTATCTCCATCCGTGATACCCGTGGAATCATCGATGCAATCTTAAGCGGTGCTATCAACGAAGCTCCGACGAAGACTATTCCGTACTTCAACTTCGAAGTTCCGACTGAACTTCCGGGCGTTGATCCGGCTATCCTGGATCCTCGCGATACCTATGCTGATGCTTCCGAGTGGGAGACCAAAGCACTGGATCTGGCTGAAAGATTCATCAAGAACTTTGCAAAATACGAAGGAAACGCTGCTGGTAAAGCACTTGTTTCCGCTGGTCCGCAGAAATAAATTTTCTGAATTGACCGAAAGGAAGCCCCTGACATGAAAGTGTCAGGGGCTTTCTTTTATGAAAATATCTGGAGAAATAAAATAGTTCCCTGCCCGAAAGTACAGACTGAGGGGACAGGAAACTATTTTACAGCACACTCCAAAATAATGCAAAAAATTTCAGCACCACAGAGCGTGAATTGTTGCGTCACTGGTTTTCGCCGTACCCTGATACGCCTTCAAAATAGAAAATAAGGCAGATCAGCAGGACAAGAGCAGTTCACGTACCATTTCTGCATCAAAGGCAACAGAAGAAACATGGTTGACTTCTATCTGATATAGTGCATTTGCTGCGATATGCTCAGCAGCCTGCTCAAGGTCACGGATACCGCTTGTATTTTCGTGGCAGGAGATTACGGCATCGAGTCCTTCCGGTGTCAGAATGCATTCATTTTCTTTCATGCCAATGCGTTTTAACACTTTTGGAAGTGCATAGCGGGAGAAAATGATTTTCTTTTCTTCCGGTGTGTAATCCGGAATTTCGATCACAGCGAAGCGGGACATCAGCGGAGCACTGATCTGGTCTCTGTCATTTGCGGTTGCGATCGGGTATACACCGACGGTCGGGATCATACATTCGATGTAATTGTCGGTGAAACCAAGATTGTCAAGAAGGGTCAGCAGAACGTCTGCAGGGTTTCCATTACCCTTGCCGGAGGCAGCCTTGTCGAGCTCATTGATGATAAAGACGAGATTGGATTCACCAGCCATGGAAAAAGCATCCATGATGATTCCCGGTTTTGCGTTTGCGTAGATGCGGGAACTTCCGGTCAGCTGTTCCGGGTCATTAATCGAACTCATATCGAGTGTTGTCCACGGTAATTTTAAGATACGCGCAACGGCATAAGCAATCTGTGATTTTCCAGTTCCGGCAGGACCGATCAACAACAGACCATAGGCCGGCAGCGTATGAGTCCTGTTAATCTGAATGATAGTTTCGATAATTCTCTGCTTCACGCGTTCCATGCCGTACAGTTCTTCATCAAGGATCCGGCGTGCTTCTACCGGATCAATGGCTTCAAAATAATTGCTTTTCCACTGGATATTCATCATCATGGAAAGAGCGCGCTGTGCGTGACGCCGCTCCTCCGGAGAAACCTCGTGGGATCGGGCAACAGCGAGATTTCGACGCGCCCAAAGGCGGATATTATCCGGCAGCGTTCTTCCGGCACAGTTCATAAAATCAGTAATGGATTGGATGCTGGTGAGTTTCATGCTGTCACCGGTTTCTTCCTGGTCTTCATCTTCGATTTCTTCCTCCGGCGCATTGCTGGCGAGGAGACGTTCAATCATAAACTGTAAAAATCCATCCTCAGCCGAAAGCTTTGCGCCGCCACCGAAAGCGATCTCGCGGATTTTGTAAACTGCATAACCGTCGGATGTTTGTGTACCGGAAAGGCGGACATTGATATGGTTTTCACCGAGCCATTTTAAAAGGCTGACAAAACGGGCATCGATCTGAAGAATGTCGGCAATGAAGGTTTCTTCTTCATCTTTAAATTCAAACGAGGTCCGTTTGGATGGGTTTGTGAAAATACCGCAGGGATGATGCGGGAAAGCCTTCTCTTTTGTATCCAGAATTAGGATCGGCTGATCTGGAGAAGTAAACGGTGCGTTTGTGCGGAAAACAGTATACGTACATTCGGAAACTTTTGTTTTTTCCGGGGAATTGCTGAAATCAAAAACGGGCATGACAGAACCTCCTAATAAAATAAGTGCTTATTGGTACAATAAAAACAGTGTAGCACGAATTAAAAAATCCTGCAATCAATATGCAGAATTTTGTATTTTTATGCTATAAAAATATTGGGCAAGCGGATATTCGAAATGGAAGCAGGGGACTTACTAGATTCGGTTAAATTTTCGGAAGGCATAAAAAAGCCCTCCGGGCAGGATCACACTGCGGCGGAGGGAAATTATGTCATCAAAGCAAGCTGTCGTAAGAAAGAAGCTCGCAAAACAGGAATCTTTCTTACACTGAAAAAGGAATGGCATCAGGAAACAACGTTGGTTTTGGAAAATCCCGGAAGCTGTACCAGCACGATCGCTGCAAACATCAAAATACAGCCGGAGAGCTCGCGACCGGAGAGCGCCTGATGAAGGAAAATCCAACCGGCGAGAACGGAAAAAACGGATTCCAGGCTCATCAGCAGAGAAGCCATGGTGGGATTTAATCCTTTCTGCCCGATAATCTGCAGGGTATAGCCGACACCTGAAGAGAGAATTCCGGCATAGAGAATCGGCATCCAGGCGTGCAGAAGATCAGAGATGTTTACGGTTTCAAAGAGAACCATACAGACAGCGGACAGGATCGAACAGGTAAAAAACTGAATGCAGGACATTTTGATGCCGCTGACAAGCGGAGAAAAATGATCAATAACCAGAATATGTACGGTAAATCCGAGCGCGCAGGCAAGCACAAGAAAATCTCCCTTCTGCAAAGAGAAGGAGCCGTCTGTCATACAGAGCAGATAGAGACCAGCGACGGCAATAAGAACTGCGAGCCAGACCTTCGGCTGTACACGCTTTCGGAGAAAAAGACCGCAGACCGGAACAAGTACGATGTAAAGTGCGGTGATAAAACCGGCCTTTCCGACGGTTGTGTACTGGATGCCGATCTGCTGCAGAGTTGAGGCGACAAACAGTGCGATGCCGCAGAGAATACCGCCCGCCCAGAGCGTTTTTGGCTGTGTGCCATTTTCTGACGAAGCATCCGGCGGTAGGGTTCGCTTTTTACGCGAGGAGAAAAAGACAATCAGCGGAAGAAGCGTAAGTCCGCCGAGCAGGTTTCGTGCCGCGTTGAACGTAAAAGGTCCGACATAATCCATACCGGTCTGCTGTGCGACAAAGGCAGAACCCCAGATCGCAGCGGTCAGAAGCAGAAGCGCTGACTGTCGGTACTTATGAGAAACAGTATTCATAATAGAAAAAACCTCCTGAAATTGATACGATATTCATCATAGCACAAAGAGATGGAAAAAGCGAACGGAAAAATGTCGGAAAAGACGGAAAAATAGCACAAATAATCATAATGACGAAATAGTGCAGATGTTGCGAAAACGGATATGTGAAAAATGAGCAGAACAAAGGGAGTTAAAAAGAGTAAAATGAGCAATTTAACCAACATAAAACAAAAAAAGAACACCAAAAACAAAAAATAGACACTGTTTTTCTAACAGTCTTTGTGTATAATGAACTCATCAAGCAAGAACGAAAACCTTAAGGAGGTAAAAAGTATGAAAAAGCGTAACATGAAAGTCCTTGCACTGTTAATGACAGTGACAATGGCAGGAACGATGCTTGCCGGATGTGGAGACAGCGGAAGCACAAGCACCAGTTCAAGCGGAGGAGCAACAGCATCCTCCAGCGGAACAGCAGATGCATCAAGCGATACCACAGCAGCATCTTCCAGCACAACAGATACTTCCAGCGAAGATACCACAGGTTCAGATGATGTGGTAGGAGAGCTTCCAAGAAATGAAACTCTTTACTTCGCAGGACAGCAGTGGGGTACCGTCAATGATTACAACCCAATGTCCGCAAACTCAAACAATGCAATGGTTATAGCACAGGGCGATGCTTCACGTGTACTTGTTTATGAAACTCTTTATATGTGGAATCCACTGGATGCAAAAATGTATCCGTTGCTTGCAGACGGAGATCCGGTATGGAACGACAATCGTACCGAGATCACAGTGAAAATCAAAGCTGACGCAAAATGGAATGACGGCACACCGGTTACTGCAAAAGATGTAGCAGCTACATATCATGCACATGTAGATTACAATTCTTCTACTGGCGCTGAAATGAAGAGCTACATTGCAGATGTTGTTGCACAGGATGACAGTACCGTAGTCTTCAAACTGACAACCGATGACTCCGGCGAAGCAGTTAACCCGGTTCTTGCGGAAAGATATCTGCCGATGCTCTACATCATGCAGGAAAATTATTTAAAGACCGTAGCTGACAGAAACAACAACGATGCTGAAGCAATTAAACTGGATAAGATGGACGATCTGGTAACTTCCGGACCGTACAAAAAATACTTTGACAATGACCAGAACGTAGTTCTGATCCGCGATGATAATTATTGGGGACAGGCAGATTCTATGTGGGGTAAGCTTCCGGTTCCGAAATATATTTCTCACCCGATCTTTAAAGATAACGCAGCAGCTACTACCGCATTCCAGAATGGTGATGTCGATGTGGCACAGGTATTCATCACAGACCTTCAGAAATTGTGGTTAGAGCAGGATCTTCCGATTTCTACCTATATTGATGAAGCACCGTATCAGCTGTGTATGACAATGCCTACCCTGTTCTTTAATACAGAAGTAGAAGGACTGGATCAGGTAGCTGTTCGTAAGGCAATCGCTATGGCAGTTGACTACGATCAGGTTATTTCTTCAGCAATGTCCGGACAGTCTCCTACCTTCGCAGATGTTCCGCGTTCTGTCATGAACCCGACCGATGGCGAGCAGGCTATGGTGGATCAGGATGCCTTAAAAGAGTATCAGTGGTCCAATGCCGATGTAGAAGGTGCTAAGAAGCTTCTGGACGATGCCGGAATCGTAGACACCGACGGAGACGGAATCCGTGAGTACAACGGAAAGAACCTTTCCTATAAGGCTGAGTGCCCGACAGGATGGTCTGACTGGAATGCAACCCTTGAAATCGTAGCAGCAGCAGGAAAGAATATTGGTATCAACATTGAGACCTACTTCCCGGAAGCAGCAAACTACAACACGGATTACAGCACCGGAAACTTCGAAATCACCATGCAGTCCGGTCCTGGTACATCAGTTGCTAACCCGTACATGAGATGCCGTTTCTTCATGAGCTCTGATTACAACGATCTTGAGGTTAACTTCAGTGGTAACTTCGGTCATTATCAGAACGACCGTGTAGATGAAATCCTTGCAGCAATTCCTCATGAGACCGATGATGCAAAACTGAAAGATTACTATACAGAACTTTCCAAGATTATGCTGGAAGAGTGCCCGTGTGTACCGTTGATGTACAGACCGCAGGTATTCCACGAAGTAAACGAGTCCGTATGGACCAACTATCCGCAGAAAGACGATGGAAGTAACGTTCCTCCGATGGACTGCACCGATGGTTATGGCGTAGCAGCACTGTACAATCTGGGACTGGTTGACGGCTGATTTGCCAAACAGAAAGAAAGTTCATACTGAATTGTAACAGAGGCGGCCGGAGCCGGGGTGCTCCGGCCGCTTTTAAAAATCAGAAGGAGGGTTCTTCTATGAAAGGAATGAAAAAGTATTATACGCAGAAGATCTTGTGGTATCTTCTGACGTTAGTCTTTGCGGTACTGCTGAACTTCATTCTTCCGCGTCTGATGCCGGGTGATCCGGTTTCAACTATTGCGTCCAAATCGGTAGAAGGTATGACCGATGCGACTGCAATTCAGAAAGTATATGAAGACTATGCAGCAAAATTTGGTATTAACAAACCAATGTATGTCCAGTTTTTTACCTGGGTAAAAAATGCACTTCGCGGTGATTTCGGCGTTTCTTTCAGCCAGTATCCGCGTACCGTATCCGATATTATTTCCAGTTCGGTTCTGTGGACCATATGTTTACAGCTTCCGGCCATTATTGTTGGATGGATTCTTGGTAACCTGCTTGGTGCAATTGCAGCTTATATGAAAGGTGTTTTCGACAAGGCAATCCTTCCGGCATTCCTGTTTATCAGTAACGTACCTGCCTTTGGTATGGCGACCGTACTTTTGTTTATTTTCTCACTGAAATTACATATTGCACCTGCAGCAGGCGGCTATGCGAGCAGTATGATTCCGCATATGAGCCTTGCTTTTATGAAATCTGTGCTTTCACATTACCAGTTGCCATTCTGGTCTATCGTAATAATTACGATCGGTGGGCAGGCTATTGGTATGCGTTCAATGTCAATTTATGAATTGAATGCCGACTATGTAAAATACAGTCGTTTCCTTGGTATCAAGGATCATACGATTGTGAAATATGTGTTCCGTAACGCAATGCTTCCGCAGATCACCGGTCTCGCAATGTCCCTCGGTACCATGATCGGCGGCAACCTGGTAGCTGAGATGGTATTCAGTTACCCGGGACTTGGAACGACAATGCTCTCAGCAGTTACCGGCCAGGATTATCCGCTGCTTTCTGCCTGTACGTTAATCATTACCATCATGGTTCTGCTGGCCAATCTGCTTGTTGAACTTCTGTATGCAGTCATTGACCCACGTGTCAAAGCATCCCAGCAGGATTAGAAAGGAGAATACGCTATGAAAAATACAATCAAACAGATTTTTCATTCAGGAAAATTCGTGACAGGATTTGTAATCTTCTTGGCAATTCTCCTGACCATTATCATCTATCCGTTTGTTGTGGCAAAAGATCCGCTGGCAATGATCGGAAACGGAAACTTTTTCAAACCGGGTACCTATCTTTCGATTCAGGACACCGTAAATTCCGGCAAAACGTATAAGATGAATGTTGATGCAACCGCATCCATCGTTGAAAGTAAACTGACAATGGACAACCGTTCTATGATGGCAGAATGGCTGGAAAAATACGGCGGTGTAGATGCCAGTGAAATCGATGTTACCGATGCAGAAGGTCTGATTGCGCTTTGGGAGGAAAAATATGACCCAAATGCAGAACAGAAAGGCCTTATCGCAGCAAAAAAGAAAAAATATCAGCGTCTCGACAACGAAATCGACGGTATTTTGGAGGATGTTCCAACCATTATTGCCGAGAAAAATGAAGAGACCGGTGAGCTGGAAGAGGTTCAGAGCATCGACAGCAAGCAGTATATCAATGAAAAAGATGTCATTAACCGTCAGACCTTCGTGCTTGGTACAGATAACTTTGGTCGTGATGTTTTGACTGAGCTGATCTCTGCAACAGGTTCATCCCTGAAAATTGGTCTGGTTGCGGGAATCATTGCAACCGTGATCGGACTGTTCCTCGGACTTCTTGCAGGTTACCTTGGAGGTTTTGTGGATAACCTGATTCTGTTCTTTACCAACTTGTTCACCGTTATCCCATCCTTCGTTCTCTTGATCCTCATCTCCTACAGCGTAGGTGAGTCTCAGAGGGGAATCATGATGGTGGCACTCCTGATCGGAATTACCGCATGGCCGTGGACAACACGTTCCGTACGTTCCCAGGTTATTTCTCTTCGAAACCGTGACCATGTAAACCTTTCCAAACTGTCCGGCCACAGCATGCTGCGGATTGTCCTTACCGACATCCTTCCGTACGTTGCATCCTACGTTGTTATGGCCTTCATTCTCCAGATTTCCTCCGGAATTCTGGCAGAGGCACAGCTTTCTATGATCGGACTTGGACCGGCAACCACAAAGACTGCAACACTTGGTCTTATGATGCAATGGGCAACCCAGTACAATGCACACTTAAACGGTGCATGGTGGGCATATTTCCCGGTCATTCTTGTAATCGCACTTATTTCATTCTCTCTTAACCTGATGAACACCGGTCTTGACCAGGTATTCAACCCGCAGTTAAGAGACTAAGGAGGCAGCTATGGGAAAAGTAATGCTGGAAGTAAACAATCTGAAAACGAAATATGTAACGCGTTTTCATGAAGATGTATACGCCGTAGACGGAGTCTCCCTGAAAATTGAAGAGGGAAAATCCCTTGGTGTAGCCGGAGAGTCCGGCTGTGGTAAATCAACACTGGCGCTGTCCCTGATGGGCTATTATTTCGCGCCACTGCATTACATCAGCGGTGACATCATTGTAGATGGAAGAAAGATTTCCGGAATGAAACCGGATGATGTAAGAAAAAATATCCTTGGTAATGAGATTGCCTACATTCCGCAGGCGGCAATGAATGCTCTAAATCCGACACAGAAAATCATTCGATTTGTGGAAGATGTTATTCATGCGCATGATCCGAAAATGCCGAAAAAAGACATTTATGATCTGGCAAAAGAGCGTTTTGAAATCCTGGGATTGCCGGAAGAGGTTCTGCAGAAACACGCCGTAGAACTTTCCGGTGGTATGAAACAGAGAACGGTAATTGCAATTTCCACCATCCTTTCTCCGAAGGTACTGATTGCCGATGAGCCTTCATCCGCACTGGATGTAACTTCCCAGAAGATGGTTATCAAGATGATGCGAGACCTGATGGAAAAAGGATTTATCAAATCCATGATCTTCATCACCCACGAGCTGCCGCTTCTTTACAACGTAACTGACGATATTATGGTTATGTATGCCGGACAGATCGTAGAAAAAGGTACCGCAAAAGAAATGGTATTCGATCCGCTGCATCCATATTCCAAAGGTCTGATGGGATCGATCATCGTTCCGGAGGAAGGTGTAAGAGAACAGAAGCTGACTGCAATTCCTGGAACTCCGCCAAACCTGAAGCATCCGCCGGAGGGCTGCCGCTTTGCAGACCGCTGTCCTTATGCACAACCAACCTGCCGCGGTATGAAACCAGAGGTCATCGAGCTGCCAAACGGAAGAGAGTACCGCTGCCTGATGTCTGAGAGAAAGATTCGGGAGGTGTATGCAAATGTGTGATGGAAAAGAATTAAAACCATGCCTTTCCGGAAGAGGTGTGACGAAAGTGTTTGGTTTTGGTGATGCCAAAACGGTCGCTGTAGACCATGTGGATTTCGATTTTCATGAGGGTGAATTTGTTTCCATCGTAGGAGAATCCGGATCCGGAAAAACAACGCTTTCCAAGATGCTGCTCGGACTGATCAGTGTAACCGAAGGCGAAATTGATTTCCAGGGTAAACCAAGAGACATCTCGAACGGAAAGAAGAAAAAAGAGTACTGGAAGGGAATTCAGGCGATTTTCCAGGATCCGTTCGCTTCCTACAATATGTTCAAACGTGTAGATTCTGTTCTGCTGGATTGCATTAATATGCGCGGTGACAAAAATCTGCCGAAAGAAGAAAAAGAACGTCTGATGACAGAGGCCTGCAGCTTTGTAAACTTAAAATACGCAGAACTGACAAACAAATATCCATTTGAGCTGTCAGGAGGCCAGATGCAGCGACTGATGATTGCACGTATTTTCCTTCTGAAACCAAAGATTCTGCTTGCCGATGAGCCGACGTCCATGATTGATGCCTGCTCACGTGCAACGATCCTTGATATGCTGCTGAAGCTGCGTGATGAGATCAATATGACGATTATCTTCATCACCCACGATATTGGTCTTGCTTACTATGTATCCGATAATGTTTATATTATGGAGCATGGAAAATTTGTGGAATCGGGACCGGCAGAAGAAGTAATTCTTCACCCGACAGCAGCGTATACCAAACGTCTGATCAGCGATGTTCCAAAGATTTATGAACCGTGGGATCTGACAACAGTATAACAATGGTACGAAAGCTGTTTCCCTGGAATCATGCTTTGCGTCATATATGAGTCTTGCGAAAAGAGAGACGGTGCACGGAAAAAAAGTGTACCGTCTTCTCTTTTTGTCAATAATTTTTCCGAAAAAATTGCTTTTTAAAGAAAAAACTGGTAAAATTAGTAAGGTTACAGAACCGAAAAGAAAACTGGGGGATGAAAAATGCGAAACTGGTTTCGCGGACTGAAACTGAACGAAAAATTTACCGTAACAACGTTGATCTTTATTTTTATTCCGCTTTTTGGCATGATGTGCTTTGGGTTTAGGAGTATCAAAAAGAATGCCATAGATCATGGGGTAAATGAAGCAGTAACGGCAATAGATCTTACCTGTGCGGAGGTGAATGCAAAAGCGAATGCCTGCTCAATGGTTGTAGATACGCTGCAGGAGTATGAACCACTGGAAAAATATCTTCTTCATCTCAGGAGGGGAGAGGAGATCTCGGAGAGCTATTATCAGCAATTTCGGAACAACAGCATCAGCATAATCGATAAAATGCAGGAGGCAATGCCGGATCTGTACCAGATCCATATTTTTGCCATGGCAGATGGTTTTCTGGAGCAGCAGCCGATCCTGTACCAGAAGGAAAAGATGAAAAACTGCGCCTGGTACCGAAGCTATCAGGGCGGAGGACAGTGGTTTTTTGACATACAGGAAAAAAATATTATCTCCGGTACAAAAAAAGAAGGTTCCCATTTGATGACTTATGTACGGGAGCTGCGGGATCAAAGCGGAGGAAGGCTTGGCGTGATCGAGGTATCCATGCGTATGGCAGACATATTTCCTGAAATCTATCGATCCGGTGACAGCAGCTGGGCCTGTTTTGTTGATGAAAATTGGAATTTATATGACTGCGGGAAGACAGCGGCAGCCTGCAAATGGCAGTCCTATCGGGGGCTGATTCTGTTCCGGGCAGGAATCCGTGACAGAAAAGAGAGTCAGCAGAGCGCGGTGATTGACCGGAAAAACGTTGCAATTGTGCTTCGGAAAGTCGATAAACTCAATGGAATGTTTGTAACATTGACCAATTTGGATGATGCAACCGGAAACATGATCAAACAGCAGCAGAGAATGCTGCTTGAATTTGCCGGCTTCGGACTGCTTCTGATTGTGGTGGTCAATCTGATTGTGCGTGGCCTGCTGAAGGAGTTTTATGACGTCCTGGGTGAGATGCGTCAGATTGACAATGGAACAACAAAGATAAAGGTTTGTTACAGCGCAGAAGAGATGCGGGAAATGAGCTATGGTATCAACGGAATGCTGGAGAGAATTCAGAAACAGAACGAGGAAAGCATCAAAAGGGAGGCAGCGCTGAAAGATACGGCAATCCGGGCAATGCAGAACCAGATTAACGCTCATTTTATTTATAATGTTCTGGAATCCATCAAGATGATGGCTGAGATTAATGAAGAATATACGATTTCCGATGCAGTGACAGCACTTGGTGAAATGCTGCACTACAATATGCGCTGGAATAAATTCCTGGTAACCGTTCAGGATGAGATGAATTATATTCAGAACTATGTGGAACTGATGAATCTGCGGTATGATTTCACAATAACACTGTCCGTTCAGATGCCGGAAAATTTATATCGGCAGGATATCCCGAAGATGTCTCTTCAGCCGATTGTGGAAAATGCAATTACACATGGAATTGAGGAGCTGGATGCAGACGCTGTCATTGAAATCAAAGGAATAGAGCATGAAAAGAGCTTTGAGATTGAAATCACAGATTCAGGAACAGGCATGTCAGAAAAGCAGCTTGCAATTCTGAGACGTAAACTAAGAATGCGCCTGAATTCAGATACACAGCCGAAACATGGAATCGGGCTTCGGAATGTACAGGACAGAATCCACATTCAATTTGGAACAGAGTATGGACTGTCAGTTTATACAAAAGAGCATTGCTATACGAAGGTGAGCATTCATCTTCCCATCACGAGGGGGAAATATTCTCCGATGGATCAAGAGGGTGACGAGAAAGAGGAAGAAAAAGAAAATGAATACACTGCTGGTTGTAGAAGATGAAAAATTGATTCGACAGGGAATCGTGGCGATGATCCGGCGAAGCAGCGTGCCGGTGGAGGAGATTCTGGAGTGTCGAAACGGAGAAGAGGCATTGGAGATTTTGGGAAAACAGAGGGTGGACGTCATGTTCACTGATATCCGTATGCCCAAAATGGATGGTCTGACACTGGTCAACAAAATGGAGGAGTTGTCACAGAAACCTGTTGTTATTGTTTTAAGCGGCTATGATGAATTTTCCTATGCGGTTGAAATGATGAAGCATGGAGTTCGGGACTATATTTTAAAACCGATCAAGCGGGAGACGATAGAACAGCTTCTGGAAAATCTGGAACGAGAGCTTTCGGAGACCCGGGAAACGGAAGAAGAGGAAGAACGGTGCTTTTTAAATCAGCTCCGTTATCTGATGATGAATGCAGAAATGGCCGAAGAAAACGAATGGATGGATATGGAAAGCAGGATCCGGCGATACATCGGAAACGACAGCTTCCGGATCCTGCTGACCAGCAAGGCAAATGGGGAACGGTTTTCGAAATGCAGCGGAATTCTGCTGGAAGGCGTAGAAGGAGGAGTTCTGTATCTTTTGCCGGAACCGGAGGCAGAGCGGATCATGAAAGAAAAAGATGAGAGATTTTGTCTCGGAGTGGGAAAAGAACATCATTCTGTGATGGAAATTCCAGAGGCATACCAGGAAGCACTGCTGGCCCGGGAAATGGCATTTATACAGAAAAATCCTGTGGAAGAATATCAGAAAAAATGTTTTGAGGAAAAGCCGGAACTGGCACAGTTTCAGGAAAAATTTATTCTGCAGGTGCCAACGGACCGGGCAGATACTGTGCTGCGAAAAATGCGGAACTGGTATTTTGAGGCAGCACATCAGAGGGTTTCCCCCTATCAGCTTCTGGCAGTAACAGAAGCAATCTGTAAAGAGCTGGATCTTTTTCATCGAGTGGCGGAAAAACAGGAAAAATGTCCGCGCCCTCTGCAGTACCGTGATGCAGATCTGTTTCTGGATGCGTTTGAAAAATGGATACACGTTTACAGGGAAAGCCTGAAAAGTCAGACAGCCGGAAAAGAAAAAATGGAAGAGGCAATTTCATATATTCGGGAAAATTATGCAAAAGATCTGAATATGGCAATGGTATCTAACCATATTTGTATGAATTATTCGCTGTTTTCAGCAGCGTTTAAAGAACATACAGGTGTGAATTTTGTGAACTATCTGAAGGAGATCCGCATTGCGGAGGCAAAGCGTCTGTTGATTCAAACAGAAGATAAAATTACGGAAATTGCCAAACAGGTTGGATTTGAAAATGATAAGCATTTCATGAAATCATTTAAAACGGCATGCGGCGTATCACCGTCTGAGTTCCGAAAAGATTACAAAATGGTTTCCAACGGAAAGGGAGGACAGGATGAGTAAAGAAAAAGAAACCGGAAAAGAGAAGAGAAGAATCCGCCAGCTGGCGCGGTATTACATTCCATATAAGGGATTGTTTTTTACCGACATGTTTTTTGCAATGCTTGGAGCAGCCATTACACTGGTGATTCCACTGATTGTACGGTATATTACGAGTACGGTTGTGGAAAAGCCGCTGGAGCAGGCAACGGGTGAGATTATCCGCCTCGGTATTCTGATGATTGCTATGGTTCTGGTTGAAATGTACTGTAACTTTTATATTGCCTATTACGGCCATGTGATGGGGGCGCGGATTGAGCATGATATGCGGAACGAGATCTTCGGCCATTATCAGAAGCTTTCGTTTGCTTTTTTCGATAACCAGAAGGTCGGCCATCTGTTGTCGCGCATCACAAGCGATCTGTTCGATATCAGTGAGCTTTTACATCATGGGCCGGAGGATATTGTCATTTCGTTTATCAAACTGATCGGTGCGATGATCATCCTGTTTGTGGTAAATCCGATGCTGGCATGTGTGCCGCTTGTGGTTATTGTGGTGATGCTGCTATTTGCCTTGGTAATGAACAGCCGCATGAAGAGTGCATTCAAGGAAAACCGTCGTAGAATTGCGGATATCAACAGTCAGATTGAGGACAGTCTTTCGGGGATCCGTGTTGTCAAATCGTTTGGAAATGAGACAGAGGAGATGCGTAAGTTCAATGCGGGAAATGACCGTTTTGTCGATTCGAAGAAGGTCAGCTACCGCTATATGGGAATTTACAATTCGGGAATGGGAGCATTTTCGACGCTGATTACCGTTATTTCGCTGATTGTCGGCGCATTGCTGATGACAGGTGGTAAGCTTGGGGCGGCGGATCTGGTTACATTTCTTCTGTATATTAACAACTGTACAGATCCGGTGAAAAAGCTGGTGAACTTTACGGAACAGTTTCAGAATGGTTATTCCGGTTATGAACGTTTCCTGGAAATTATGAGCATCGCACCGGACATCCAGGACAAGCAGGATGCGTTGCCACTGAAGAATGTGCAGGGTGAAGTAACATTTGAAAACGTTTCGTTTCATTATGAGGAGTCGAAGGAAAATGTGTTAAGCAATGTGAATCTGCATGTCCCGGCAGGAGACTATGTAGCGCTGGTGGGAAGCTCTGGCGCCGGAAAGACGACGCTCTGTTCTCTGATTCCGCGTTTTTACGATGTGACAGAAGGAAGGATTCTACTGGATGGAAAGGATATCCGCGATGTGAAATTGAAGGATCTGCGCGATGAAATCGGTATTGTGCAGCAGGATGTGTACCTGTTTGCAGGAACGATCATCGACAACATCCGCTATGGCAGACCGGATGCGACCGACGAGGAGGTCATCCGCGCAGCGAAAGCGGCCAATGCACATGAATTTATCATGGAGCTGGCGGACGGCTACGACACCGATATCGGCCAGCGCGGCGTAAAACTTTCCGGTGGCCAGAAACAACGGCTTTCCATCGCCCGCGTATTCCTCAAAAACCCGCCGATTCTGATTTTCGACGAGGCAACCTCAGCGCTCGACAACGAAAGCGAAAAAGTCGTCCAGAAATCTTTGGAACTTCTGGCGAAAGACAGGACAACCTTCGTGATTGCGCACCGGCTGTCCACAATCCGGAATGCAAAGCGGATTCTGGTGCTGACGGAGAATGGAATTGCGGAGGAAGGCACACATAAGGAACTGCTCGCGAAAGGCGGGATTTATGCGCATTTGTATGAGATGCAGTTTTGATGAAAATTTCATTAGTATGACAGAAAGGCAGCGGAAGAGAAACCGCTGCCTTTTTTGACACTTTCTTATTTTCTTCATACTCTATAAAGAACAGAAAATGAAAGAGGAACATGGTATGGATTCATCCCGTATGAATCGCGGCTGCTGCGGTGCGAACAATATGCAGAACCGCCGCGCCGCTTCAAACAATATGGAACTGAAGATGGAACCAAGGAATTTCCCGCGGAAAATGCAGCATGTAGATCATATGATACCTGCAATGGCGTACGTTCCGATGCAGCGGTTTGAACAGATCTATGATCTTTCCGCTGCATTAAAAAATGGAACCTTATTCCCGGAACTCTGTAAACCATTCTGTGGAAAGGGAGGAGGACAGTGCCTATGATGCCGCAGATGCCATCCCGCGAAAAGCTGCTCGCCTGGATTGATCAGGTCAGCTTTGCTGTTGTTGAAATGAACCTTTACCTCGACACCCACCCGGAGGATGAAGATGCACTTGCCTTTTTCCGGGAAAAAGTGGAGCTTCGAAAAGAAGCACTGAAACAGTACGCCGAACAGTACGGCCCGCTCACGATCGATACCGCCAACGACCGCATGAGCCGTTCTTTCGAATGGGTTATGCAGCCATGGCCGTGGGAAGTCAACCGGAAAGGAGGGTGCTGACGGATGTGGAATTATGAAAAACGCCTCGAGTATCCTGTAAACATCACGACACCAAACCCTAAAATCGCCCAAATTATCATGAGTCAGTACGGTGGCCCGGAGTTCCGTACCAGATGATACGGAAAAATCCAGTGTTTATGCGGGTTTGCGGACTTTCGGAACAAAAATCAGGAAACGAAAAAGTCGAAATACATGGTTCCGGAAGCCTTTTCATAGACGATACGATCCACGATGGAGCGGAGCAGAAGTCCTTTTTTCTCGGCTGGTTCCTCTGGATTTTTCAGAATATCATTGATGTTTTTTATCTCTTTTCGGAAATCTTCTTTCGAGATTGTTTCCGGCGGGGCGGCGGGCGTAAGAACGCGGTCCAGTTCTTCCTGCAGGCTCTGTCGTTCTTCGGCGAGCCTTTTTTTGTTGGCGCCGTATTCTTCCAGCGTATCAATCTCATTTTCGAAAGCAAGTTTAATCCGGGATTCCCGCATGGATAAGTGATCCAGCGCCTGTTGGAGGCGGGCAACGGTGTCATCCTTTTCTACGTCCAGCGTTTTGTTCCGTACCGTGTAGGAAAAATCCGCACCGGCAAGAATTTCATCGAAGTACCGGAAGACGGTTCTTTCTGCCTTTGCCACGGTGATCGAATTGGAAACCTTGTGAAGCCCCTTTGCATACTTCCAGCACTGGAAATAGGGACAGGAGGTATTTCCGGCCGTTACGGTAAGGGTAGCGCCGCAGACGGGGCATTTTAAGAGCCCTGACAGCCAGTGCTTGCAGGCGGACGGGTTCCGGCTCTTCGGGGTTCTCCGTCGGGCGTCCATGCGTTTAATCCGGTTGTTGAAACGTTCCCGGTCAAGCCTGGCTTCGTGCGCACCTTCGAACGATATCCCGTTCCAGATCACAGTGCCGGCATAAAAGGGATTCCGAAGAATCCGCTCCACCGACCGGCGTTCCATGAGATTGCCGCGTTTGGTGTGATATCCCAGTTCGTTACAGCTCCGGGCGATCGCAGTGGGATCGTGATTTTCCAGATCGTACTGATCCATGATGTACTTGACGATCTGATATTCCGCTTCGTCAATCACAAACGGCTTGCCGCCGCCCACGGCCCGGTATCCAAGAGAGGGCGTTGCCTGGTAGCCATGTTTCAGGGCCTTTTCCTTCATTCCGCGCATAACCTCACCGGAGAGACGGATCGAGTAGTATTCGTCCATCCACTCAATAATACGCTCGATCAGCGTGCCGAACGGGCCGTCAATCAGCGGCTCGGAGATGCTGATTACATCAATATTATTCTTTTTGAGGAGCGACTTGTAGACAATGGATTCCTCCTGGTTGCGCGCGAAACGGCTGTATTTCCAGACCAGAATCACGTCGATCGGGTGAGAGTCCTGCTTTGCAAGGGCGATCATCTCCTGAAACTTCGGCCGCCGGTCCGCATGCCGGCCGGAGACGGATTCCTCAAAGATAAACTCTTTGGCGATGACAATCCCGTTTTTCTTTGCGTAGTCCAGAAGCAGACGCTGTTGCGCATCCGGAGAGAGTTCGGTCTGATCCGCGGTGCTGACGCGGATGTAGAGAGCACCATTTTTAAGTGCTGACATAATATCACCTTCTTTAAGTTTTCAATTTTGAATATAAGAAAAAACGCCAAAACAAACGTTCTGCTTGTCTGACGTTTCCGAAGATGATACAATATGTTTTGTCGAACTGGTATCATTCTTCGGAATGTTACTGAGCCGTCCTGGTGTTGGCGCACCGGGGCGGTTTTTTATTTTAGTCTAAATTCTGTATAGCGTAATCGGCTTCTTCGGCGGTAAACTGTTCACCGTATTCAGAAGTAAGCTGATCGCGGATCGCTTCTGGCGACATATCCATATTATCGCGGTAGTCTTTTGCGGTCTCGAGCGCGTTTTCGTTCCAATCGGCATTTATATTGTCGACAGCGTACTGCGCCTCTTCAGCGGTAAATTTTTCGCCATTTTCAGAAGTAAGCTGATCATAGAGTCCAGCTTTCGACATATGCATTGTTTCGTTATAGTTTTCTGCTGTTGCAAGCGCGTTTGCATTCCAGTCGGCGGTCATATTGTCAACTGCATACTGGGCAGCCTCAGCCGAGAACTGGTCTCCATATTCAGAGGTCAACTGATCGTAGATACCAGCTTTTGACATGTGCATTACTTCGCTGTAGCTTTCCGCTGAATTAAGAGCTGATGTGTAGTCCCATGGAACACTGGAGTCTTCGGATTCAGACTGCGTACTTACGGCTTCTTCGGTCGGAGTCGGGGTAGCCTCTTCCGTAGGTGTTGGAGTTTCAGTCTCACTGATGCTGCTGAAAGCAGTAGACGAAGAGCTTGAGGAACTCGAGGAGCTGGAAGCGGTTGACGATCCGCAGGCAGTCAGCGAGGAAGCGGTAAGGGCAGTTGCCAGAATGAGGGTTATGATTTTCTTTTTCATAGACATTCTCCTTTTTGAAATGTATTTTGTGCGGGATACAATATCCCATGTATATACGTTTAACAATTCAAAAAATTACGGATTAATTAAAGTTTATATATGGTTTCCCACTTAGCATCTGTGATTTTTTCTACTTTTTTTACAGATAATTTTCCACCTGATTTAGCTAGATGTATCATGAAACCATGTTTTTTTTGCCAAAAAATTAAACGAGCTTTGCCGATGCTTCCGTCTTGCATATAATGAATTTCCCCGAAATAATCTTGCGGAGGATTGAGATCTTTATGAGAAGCATATGCGTAATGGAGGGACAAAGGATATTTAGACAATTTACCCGTTTGCGTGTAAGGACATGCTTCATAAAAAGTAAAATCTGTAGAATACAGAAATTTATTCGTATCTATGGATAGACGATTGCTCAAATGAGCTTGTTTAAGAGCAAATGAAATGAGCTTATTTAGTTGTTTAAATTCTTTTTCAATTAGGACTTTATCAGACGAAGGAACTGTTATAATTCCATGGTTTAAGCTACTCGGTATATTTCTGCCGACAGGCAGTATAACAGGAGAAGAAGCATCAGGAACTCCAGAATATCTTGGTGAAGGATGTCTTTCTTCGATAACGGATGAGTGACGTTGTATTGCTAAATTCCCTTTCGGGGTTGGCTTATTTAATTCGTCAAGATAGCCATTTCTTTTTAAAAATGTTTTTTCTGCTACGAAGTCAATTCCATATTCATATTCAAAATATGCAGGTGTTTTTTTATTACTGTATTTTTTTAACCAATATAGCATATAAATATGTCCAGGCAACAAACCATCGGAGTAGCGTTTCATCATTGACTTAGAGACAAGGGATTGCTGAGAAAACGTTTTGGCCTGTTCAAACCAATTAGTATTAAGCTCACGGTCTTTGGAAATAAAAGGCATTTCTGGATAATCCTTGTAATATAGATCATAAATTTTTTGACAATAGTTATCACTGGCTTTTGCTGACTGAGAAAAATTTATTTGCTCCGGGAAAATAGATTTATTATCAAGTGGTTCAGGGGATAGAGCTTTTTTTATTTTAAAAAGATCGAAAAATCCCATATTATCACCTCAATTTTATAATTTTTTAAAAACAATCAAATTCGGTATGAAATATATAACATAATTATCAATAGATTTGCACATTCCATATTTACTCTGGTAGTAAACCAGACATTCATTCAGATATTTCTCTGTCACATCAAGATATTCGGAGATCTCATACCGATTTTTGCATCCGTGTTCGTATGCTTTAATTAAACCAAGTAGGCCAATCTGTTTATCATATCCCCAAGCCCTTGCCCGAAGTTCCTGCTTCCTATTGGAAATGTCGCTTTCATCAAGGATATTTCCATACGTTGTATGATAATGTCCAAGTTCCTCAGCTAGAACGCAGGCCTTTTCAGATTGGCTTGATAGCCCTTTATGAATAGCAATTCGATTATTGCAAATACGTCCGCCGTAGCCTGGAATATCTTTTTCTTTTACAATCAAATTCATGGAATCTGATTCCGTTAGTAATTCTTCGTAAGTCAAATAATCACTCCCACTCTTTAGGATCCATCATAATATCGTCAGCATGCTTTTTCTGCTCTGGAGTAGCACCAAGGTCATGAGCCGCATTCAGGAATACTTCGTCTTCCATACGCTGCGTAGTCAGAAGATTTTCTATATAAGAAAGCCCTTTGTCTTGATTCGATGAATTCAGTTTTCGATATGACTGGATCAAAGATTTTTCCTTTTCGGTATTGCAATAGAGCTTAGAAGAGACAACAGAACCTTGCCGTTCCATTGGAGCATCGAAACCCATCAGCCAAGCTTCGTTTACATCGAGAGCGATGGAAAGAGCGTCGATATTATTCTGACGTGGCTTGTACTTTCCTGATAAATAGGAACTGAGTTGTCCTTTATCAATATGTGCCTTTTCCGCCAGCTCCGATTGTGTTAATTCGCGTAATTCAAGAGCAATTTTAATGCGATCTTTTATTTCTGCTTTTTTCAAAATGTATCCCTCCATTTCTTAAAGAGTTCTTTAAAACGAATTATAAAGCAAGGTTGAGAAAATATCAATATATTTTTATAAAAATTGAGAAAAACTTAAAAAATGTATTGACATACGAGCGGCGCGGTGCTATCCTAAATGCAGTTGAGAAAAACTCAACCGGAAAGGAGGAGGAAAACGAATGCCACACTCTTATGATTACAGAAAATTAAGAGGAAGAATAAAAGAAAAATTTGGCACTCAAGCAGAATTTTCAAAGCGGTTGGGAATTTCTGAAGTGTCTGTGAGCAATAAGCTTAATAATGTGGTCGACTGGGGTCAGGAAGAAATGGAACATGCGATTTCTGTACTCGACATCCCAGAGTCGGATATTCATGCTTATTTTTTTACTCACATAGTTGAGAAAAGCTCAACCGTATAAAATTAAAAAGGAAGGTAAATTAAATGGAGAAAATGTTGATTCCTATTAATTACGACATGGAACAACCAACCGTGTCGGCGAGAGATCTGCACAGCGGCTTAGCAATCAATACGAGATTTAATGATTGGTTTTCACGTATGACAGAATATGGTTTTGAAAGCGGAAAAGACTTTTACTCAAAAATGAGTAAAACCTCAGAAATAGGTGGCAGACCAGCAGTTGACTACCAGATCTCCGTAGACATGGCCAAACAGATCTGCATGATCCAGAGATCCGAAAAAGGTAAACTGTACCGTCAATACTTCATTGATCTGGAAAAGGCCTGAAACACCCCGGAGCAGATCTTTGCCCGCGCCCTGAAAATGGCAGATCAGAAGATCGAGAAGCTGAAAGAAACCAACGCCGGTCTGCTGGAAGATGTCGAGCGCATGCGTCCGAAGGAAATCTTCGCGGATGCGGTGAAAGCAAGCACCAGTTCCATCCTGATCGGAGATCTCGCAAAGCTCCTGCGCCAGAACGGCGTGGATATCGGGCAGAAAAGATTGTTCGAGTATCTGCGAAACCATGGATACCTGATTAAAAGAAAAGGTTCCGACTGGAACATGCCAACGCAGAAGTCGATGAACATGGGCTTGTTCGAGATCAAAGAGAGTACGCACATTGACGGAAATGGCTGCAACATCGTAACCAGAACGCCGAAGGCAACCGGAAAGGCACAGATCTACTTCGTGAATAAATTTGTAGGAGGGATGAGCGATGACGATAACGGAGTGTAACAGTCCGGTAGCTGAGAACATTGCACGGATCATCGCTGAAAAAGGGCTGAAGCAGGTACATGTTTCTGAAAAGGCCGGATATAGCGCACACGGGCTGAGCGATATGCTTAACGGACGGAAACTGATTAAAGTAAGTGATTTAGTCCGCATCGCAGCGGCGCTTGAGGTTGATGCGAAGTGCCTTCTGTAGCACAAAAGAAAGGAATTTGTTTGAAAATGAATTATGGTTCATTTATAAGAGAACAGGCAATAAAAAATCTGCTATCTTCACAAGCGAAAATAGCAGAGACTGGGAATGCAAAAGGGCTTGTTATATTGTCAAAATTCATTTTAAAGATTTCGCACCAGTTTGATAACGAAATCTTGGAGTTGGGGTTTGAAATAAACAACAAGAATTCCGAGTATCCACCAGATGAAGGTAAATAGGACATTGCATATCTTGTAAGCGGTAACTTCAGAGGATATTCCAATATAAGACAGTAATGATTTTGGAAGGAAAACGATTAAATCAATCCAGTAAAACGGATTAAAACTATCAAGCATATTTTTGCGGAACACGCCTTCTGCCTCTTCGAACATGTTTAATACAGTGACAGAAAATTCGGTTCGTGTGCTCGGAAACATAGAGAAGGTACTTACATTTCCCGAAACAATTTTTCGATTTCCGATATGCTCGGATACAGGGATTTTTATATCTTTGACATGAGCTTTTTCAAACAAGGAAAGTACTTCTTGACGATAGAGATTCATATCGCTGCGTTTATGCTCAAGAAATTCAGAAAAATATGTTTGTAGTTTTTTGATTCTAAAATAATGCATTAAATTTGTAAGAAATTTATATGCAACAACTAAAAGAAATAATGCTAAAAAGCGCATGGTATTGTTTATCCTTTCGTGTCAATGATGTCTTTAGCAAAAGTCCCACAGGAAGGACCAGTTCCCGCGGGACGCATAGCAAAAAACAAATTTGCAACTACATAATAGCTCAAAAATGGTTACGAATCAATAGAAAATCATTACGGAGCCGGGTTGCATACGATAAGGAGATAAGGAAGAGGTGATGCCTTATGAAAGAAATCATGGTTGTTACTCGGATCACGATCGGAGGACAGCAGTATACGGCAGAGGAACTTGGAGAAGAGAAAGTAAAAGAGATTGTCCGCCAGCGGATGGAAGCCGCGGTGGAGTCGATGGGGTATGAAAGGACGCAGAAATGAAGAGATCAGATAAAACGGCGCTGGCGATCGGCGCGGTTGGTACATGGATTTACATCGGCGGCGTGGATTCGGATCTGTGGGGCCGCGCCGCCCTGGGAGCAGGGATGTTTCTTCTTGCGCTCGCTGGCAAGAAAATCGGCGATTACGTCGATGCCTGCCGCGAGGAGCAGGAAGAGCGGGAAGAAGAGCGCCGGGACGCAGTGTTTGCGGCGTGGATCCGGAGCGGATCGGTGAAAGAAGGAGGAGAATGATGCAGATCGTTGAATATACCGAAGCTGTGGATCTGACGATGCATGGCATGCATGATGATATTTACGTCATGCAGCCGATGGCCATCAGCGGGATGACTATGCAGGAAGTCCGTGCTGCTGCAGAAGCCGGGGCTGTGTTTGCGGTCATGAAACAGCCACGGAAAGAGCCGGAAACGAAAGAAGAGGTAAAACCAACGCCCCCCCCGAAAAGCCCTGCTGGACAGGGCAGGAAGAGGAAGCTGGACACTGGAAAGATGACGGCGCTTCGAAACGCCGGATGGTCCTATGAAAAGATTGCAGACGAAATGGGCTGCAGTGCAGGGACGGTTTGGAATTTCTTTAACAAAGACAAGGAGGATAAGAAAGATGTCAGTGAAAATCAATAAGCTTGAAATTGAAAATGTCAAGCGAATCAAAGCAGTGAAACTGGAGCCGACGGCAAATGGTCTGACCGTCATCGGCGGCAGAAACAACCAGGGTAAAACATCGGTGCTGGATTCCATCGCGTGGGCATTGGGTGGCGAAAATTTCAGACCATCAGATGCAACGCGTGATGGATCCATCATCCCGCCAAACTTAAAAATAGTATTGAACAACGGTCTGATCGTTGAACGTAAAGGCAAGAACAGTGCGTTGAAGGTAACGGATCCAAGCGGTCAGAAGGCCGGACAGTCGTTGTTGAACACTTTTGTCGAGTCTCTGGCATTGAATCTTCCGAAGTTCATGGAGAGCTCCGGGAAGGAAAAAGCACAGACGTTGCTGCAGATCATCGGCGTTGGTAACCAGTTGGCGGAGTTAGAGAAAGAAGAAAAAGAGCTGTATCAGGATCGGCTGTACATCGGCCGGACTGCGGATCAGAAAGAAAAGTTCGCCAAAGAACAGCCATATTACCCGGAAGCACCCAAGGATCTGGTCTCACCATCTGCGCTGATCCGGCAGCAGCAGGACATTCTTGCTCAGAATGGAGAAAATCAAAGGAAAAGAGAACAGGCAGGAAAGATCCGGGAAGAGGTAAAACGCGCTTATGAAGAAGTAAAGCGGTTGTCTGATCAGCTGGAAGCAGCAAAACAGCATCATCTGCAACTGGTAAAGGATCTAGAAATTGCTGAAAAATCAGCTGCCGATCTGGTAGATCAGTCTACCAAGGATCTGGAAGACAGCATTTCCAATATCGAGGAGATCAATCGGATGGTACGCGCAAATTTGGATAAGGAGAAGGCTGAGGATGATGCAAAAGAATACCGTCGTCAGTACGACCAGCTTTCAGAGAAAATTAATTCTGTCCGGGATAAAAAAGCGAAGCTGCTTTCATCTGCAGAGCTGCCACTTCCGGAACTGTCAGTAAAGGAAGGCGAGCTGGTGTATAAAGGGCAGAAATGGGACAACATGTCCGGCTCTGAGAGGCTGATGGTATCTACTGCAATTGTCAGGAAATTAAATCCAGAGTGTGGATTTGTTCTCCTAGATAAACTGGAACAGATGGATCTGCAGACACTGCAGGAGTTTGGTTCCTGGCTGGAGGGCGAAGGGCTGCAGGCGATCGCTACCAGGGTAAGTACCGGTGATGAGTGCAGCATCATAATCGAAGACGGTTATGTGGTTGGACAGGCGCAGGCTGAACAGCCACAGCAGAAATCATGGAAGGCAGGTGTATTTTAATGGAAATTATCAAAGGTGTGATTCCCTGTGCAAAAAAAGTTGTGGTTTATGGTCCGGAAGGAATTGGCAAATCTACGTTTGCCAGTAAATTCCCGGATCCGGTGTTCATTGACACTGAGGGTAGCACGAACTCAATGGATGTTGCCCGGTTGCCAAAAGCTACAAGCTGGCAGAACCTTCTTGACCAGGTGGACTACATCCGGACGCATCCGGACGTGTGTAAAACGCTTGTGGTTGATACGATCGACTGGGCGGAGTCTATGTGCATCCAGTTTATCTGCGATAAGCATCGGAAGTCTGGAATCGAGGATTTCGGGTATGGAAACGGCTATACCTACGTAAAAGAGGAGATTGGCCGGTTCCTGAACCGACTTTCTGAGGTGGTGGAAGCTGGTGTCAATGTAGTTCTTACAGCACATGCACAGATTAAAAAGTTCGAACAGCCGGATGAGCTTGGAGCTTATGACCGATGGGAACTGAAGCTTGGAAAGAAAACAACATCGCAGACATCGCCGCTGATCAAGGAATGGGCGGACATGCTGCTGTTTGCCAACTACAAAACATTTTCCATTGCAGTTGATGACAAGGGAAAGAAGAGGAAAGCGCAGGGCGGTGAGCGTGTCATGTACACTTCACACAACGCCTGTTGGGATGCAAAGAACCGTTTCGGTCTGCCGGATGAGGTTCCGTTTGACTACAAAGTCATTCAGAGCATTGTTGAACAGGGAAAAGCTTCCGCAGATATGAAACCGTACAAAGCTGCAGAACCATCTAAAACGGCGCCAGCTCCTGATCCCGTTCCGGAAGCTCCAAAGCCTGTACCAACAGAAGAAATAACGGGGGAGCAGATGAACCTTCCACTGGATGAGCCGCCTAAAGCGCCGGATCCTGCAGGGGAGAACAGTCTGGATCCGGAAATCCCAAAGGCACTGCGAGACCTGATGGAAACTTATCACGTAGATGAATGGGACGTGGAGAACGTCGTAGAAGCGAAAGGGTATGTTCCGGTCGGCACAAAGATCAAAGATTACGATGTCGTAAATCCTGGCATTATCGAGGGGCTTCTGGTAGCCTGCTGGGACCAGGTATATGCTGCAATCAAAGAAATGAAAGAAAAACAGGAAATTCCATTTAATTAAGGAGGAGAACAATTATGTCAGTAGAAGGAAGAGAACTTGGATGGGATGATTCTATTAAACAAGATTCCCAGAACTTTGATCCAATCCCGGAGGGGGATTACAACGTAACCATCGAGAAATATGACCGCAGCAGATCCAAAGGAGAAGGAAAGCTCCCGCCATGCAATATGGCAGTCGTGTACTTTATTGTACACGGACCAGACCGTGAGATTACAATTCGCGAGAACTATATCTTACATAGCAGTCTGGAATGGAAGCTGTCAGAGCTGTTCCGTGGTGTTGGACTGAAAAAAGAGGGCGAAGAGCTCAGAATGGACTGGAATGCACTTCCGGGAAAAACGGCAAGAGCAAAAATCGGCGTGAAGCCGGGAATCAAAGATCCAAGTAAAAAGTTCAATTACATCGAAAAGCTGTATCCGAAAGACTCGGATAAGCCAGCATTTACGCCAGGGAGATTTTAAATGGAACTGAGACCGTATCAGAAAGAAGCAAAGGAAGCTATTTTTGAACAGTGGGACAGCGGGGTATCAAAAACCCTGCTGGTCCTTCCTACTGGATGTGGCAAGACAGTAGTCTTTGCCAAAGTAACAGAAGAGTGTGTCCGGCAGGGAGACCGTGTTCTGATCCTGGCACACAGAGGGGAGCTGCTGGAACAGGCTGCAGATAAACTGATGAAGACAACCGGTCTTGGTTGTGCGCTTGAAAAGGCAGAGAGTTCCTGCCAGGGGAGCTGGTTCCGCGTAGTAGTTGGTTCTGTGCAGACACTGATGAGAGAAAAACGTCTGAACAGCTTTGATCCTTTTTATTTTAATACAATCATCATTGATGAAGCCCATCACTGCATTTCGGACAGCTATCAGCGTGTGCTGCAGCATTTCCCGCATGCGCATGTATTGGGAGTAACAGCGACACCGGATCGCGGCGATATGCGGAACCTTGGGGCTTACTTTGAATCGCTGGCCTATGAATATACACTTCCGAAAGCAATCAAAGAAGGGTATTTGTCCCCAATCAAGGCACTGACTATTCCGCTCAAAATTGATATGAGTAGTGTATCAGTGCAGGCTGGAGACTTTAAAGCAAGCGAAATCGGCACCGCACTGGATCCATATCTGCAGGGGATCGCAGAAGAAATGCAGAAATACTGCATGGATAAGAAAACAGTGGTATTCCTTCCGCTGGTAAAGACCAGCCAGAAATTCCGTGACTTGCTGAATCAGTATGGATTCCGGGCTGCAGAGGTAAATGGAGACAGCCAGGACAGAGCTGAAATTTTGAAAGACTTTGATGCTGGAAAGTATAACGTTTTGTGTAATTCAATGCTTCTGACAGAGGGTTGGGATTGCCCGTCGGTGAATTGTATCGTGGTTCTCAGACCAACTAAGGTGCGGAGCCTGTATTGTCAGATGGTGGGGCGTGGTACCCGATTGTCCCCGGAAACAGGAAAAGACCATTTACTGCTGTTGGATTTCCTCTGGCATACAGAGCGGCATGAGCTGTGTCATCCGGCGAGCCTGATCTGCGAGAATGAGGAAGTAGCCCAGCAGATGACAGAAAATCTGGAAAAGAAAGCAGGCATGCCGGTTGATCTCGAAGAAGCGGAACAGAAAGCATCGGAGGATGTTGTGGCACAAAGAGAAGAGGCGCTGGCGAAGCAGCTTTCTGAAATGAAGAAGCGCAAAAAGAAGCTGGTGGATCCGCTGCAGTTTGAAATGTCCATCCAGGCAGAGGACCTGTCCAGCTATGTGCCTTCTTTTGGATGGGAAATGGGACCACCGTCTGAAAAGCAGAAAAAAACATTGGAAAAGCTGGGTATTATGCCGGATGAAATCGAAAATGCAGGAAAGGCAGAAAAGATCCTGGATCGACTGAATAAACGGCGTACAGAAGGGCTGACGACACCAAAACAGATCCGTTTTCTGGAAAGCAGAGGATTTGAGCATGTAGGAACCTGGCAGTTCGAGACAGCAAAAAATCTGATTGACCGGATTGCGGCAAATGGATGGCGAGTTCCAATGGACATCAATCCAAGAGAGTATAAAGGAGCTTAAAAATTATGGAACAGAGGACGAGCCTTACAGAAATTATAGAACATATCAATCCATCCGAGCTTACTTATCAGGAATGGTGTTCTGTTGGAATGGCTCTGAAACAGGAAGGGTATCCGGTGTCTGTATGGGATGCCTGGAGCCAGAAAGATTACGGCAGATATCATGCAAATGAATGTGAGAAAAAATGGAGAACCTTTTCCGGCTCATCCTCACCGGTAACCGGCGGCACAATCGTACAGCTTGCCCTGGATCATGGATGGGTTCCGGAGAAGGGCCATGAACTGGATTGGAACGACAGTATCGCGGTGGACAGTGACCGTGTTGTTGTGGATAAAAACTGGCTGGAAGGGAAAGAGATACAGGAGCCTTCCAACTGGAATCCGGCGGAGCAGCTGATTACGTATCTGGAAACACTGTTTGAAGCAGGAGAAAACGTAGGATACGTCACTGGAAGCTGGGAAAAGACAGATGAAAAAGGTACGCGCTGGCTGCCACAAAAAGGCAGCTGGGACCGTACTGCCGGACAGTTGATTGAATTGCTGAACGACTGTAAAGGGGACATTGGCGCAGTACTTGGTGACTACAATCCGGAAGCCGGAGCGTGGATCCGCTTCAACCCGTTGGACGGAAACGGCTGTAAAAATGAAAATGTAACAGAGTACCGGTATGCTTTAGTAGAATCGGATCACATGGAGCTGGAACAGCAAAACGCTATCCTGCGGGAGCTGGAGCTTCCGATCGCCTGCCTGGTATATTCCGGAAAAAAGAGCCTGCATGCTATTGTGCGGGTAGATGCGGCAGATTACAACGAGTATCGAAAACGGGTTGATTATCTGTATGAAGTCTGCCAGAAAAACGGAATTGACGTGGATACACAGAACCGGAATCCATCGAGACTATCCAGAATGCCAGGAGTGCAGCGTGGTGAAAAGAAACAGTTCATAGTAGATACTAACATCGGAAAACAGTCTTGGAATGAATGGTACGAGTGGATTGAGGGTGTCAACGATGATCTGCCGGAGCCGGAAGGGCTGGAAAGTGTATGGGATAACCTCCCCGAGCTGTCGCCGTGTCTGATTGATGGGATCCTGAGAAAAGGCCACAAGATGCTCATTTCCGGCCCATCCAAGGCGGGAAAGTCATTCCTGCAGATCGAGCTGTGTATAGCCATAGCAGAAGGAAAGAAGTGGCTGCAGTGGCACTGTGCGCAGGGACGGGTCATGTACGTCAACCTAGAGCTTGACCGGGCAAGCTGCCTGCACCGTTTTAAGGATGTATACGAAGCAATGGGCTTTACGCCGGATAATCTGCAGAATATTGATATTTGGAACCTGCGTGGTAAATCAGTCCCTATGGATAAGCTGGCACCAAAGCTGATTCGCCGTGCTGCAAAGAAAAACTATGTGGCTATTATCATTGACCCGATTTATAAAGTCATAACGGGAGATGAGAACAGTGCAGATCAGATGGCAAATTTCTGTAACCAGTTCGACAAAGTCTGCACAGAGCTTGGATGTGCGGTAATCTACTGCCATCATCACAGCAAAGGAAATCAGGGAGGGAAGAAATCTATGGACCGTGCTTCTGGTTCCGGTGTATTTGCCCGTGATCCGGATGCCCTGCTGGATCTGATTGAGCTGGAGCCTACAGAAGCGCTGATGAAGCAGGAAGAAAATAAAGCGATCTGCAAGGCGTGTACGGACTATCTGGATGCGCATTTCAAGTGGGAGGATGATCTTTCGCAGGACGATTTACTAAGCAGTGCGCAGATGCTGAGCTACTGCGAGACGCATCTTGACCGGTGGCAGAAGATAGCCCTGGATAAGCAGATCACAGAGGCAAAAGCGGCAGTACAGGCCAATACGGCATGGAGAATCGAAGGGACACTTCGGGAATTTCCAAAGTTCGAACCGGTCAACATGTGGTTTGAGTATCCGGTTCACTGCCTGGATCAGATCGGCGTGCTGAAAGATCTTGAGCTGGAAGCAGACAAACCGGCATGGCAGAAAGGTAGAGAAGCCAGAAAGAAACAAGGAGAGCAAGCGCGTAAAGCCAAAAAGGAAAAATATAAGATGGCGATAGAAAATTTCCGGTTTACTCATGAGGATAAATATCCGACGGTAAAGGAGCTGTATGAAGTCCTGAAATCGGATGCAGAAGCAACCGGCGAGAAATATCCGGAGGAAAAAACGGTTCGAAATTCATTAAAAGAAATCGGATTTATGGTAAATAAAGATACACGTTGTATTTGCCCGATACCTGAAACATTTTAGGTCATGGGCAAATGCCCGACACCTAAAATAACATAGGTCACGGGAATGCCCGTAATCATGGTAACGGGCATCGGGCAGAAAGTTGCCCGACACCTTGTTTTTTAGGTGGCAGGAATGCCCGCCCGGCACCTGTATATAAATATATACCCTAATCGGGCGGGAATGTGCGGGCATGCCCACCCTAAGTGTGGGGCGATTGAGTACGCCCCCACAACGGGTTAGGAGCATACCCACCCAGCACAGACGCGCAGGAAAGGAATGATGAAAGATGACAGAGTTTTTTATGGCGATGGAACCGCCAACAATAACACACCAGGAGCACAAGGTCACAATCGTGAATGGCAGACCTGTGTTCTATGATCCGCCGGAACTGAAAGCGGCTAAGGAGAAATTGATTGGCAACCTGTACAAGTATCGCATTATGGCACCGTACAGAACGGGCGTAAGGCTGATTACCAAGTGGTGTTTCCCGAAGAATGGACATAAGGACGGAGAGTACAGGATCACAAAGCCAGACACAGACAATCTGCAGAAGATGTTAAAAGACTGCATGACTTTGGTAGGCTTCTGGAAGGATGATGCGCTGGTGGCATCTGAAATTACTGAAAAGTTCTGGGCGGAGAAGCCTGGTATCTATATCCGGATTGAGGAGCTGCCATGATGAATTATTTTAAATTCTTTACAGAGATCTGGCGATTCTTCAAGAAGTATTATAATCGGCCAGGGAAAGAACAGGACTATGAGGAGAGTGTCCGGGAATGCTCTCAGCTTGCGAAATCGTTCGGTAATGGAAAGTTTGTAAAACAGGTATGCATGGCAGTCCTGGAAGAGTTAGAACGCTGCTGGAAGGGCAGAGAGGAGGCGTAGAATGGAAATCATCGGAATTGTAGTGTTTTGTGTCCTGGTGATCGGAGCGGCGGCATGGCTGCTGAACCGACCGGAATGTGAGAAGGATCCGAGGGAAGATCAGGAGCAGATGGAATACTTGGAAGCATGGAAGAAAAAACATGAAAGGACGGACAAAGAAAAATGATACCGAGAAAATTTACTGGAGAAATGCTGAAAGGAAGAAAAGCAACGCTGGAACGCGATATAAGAAATGTGGCAGGCGTAGCGATAGGGAAAGGGGCGACAGTTACAATCACGGGGGTTGTGCGCGGAAAAGGGCTGACAATTAAAACGGAGAAATGCCCACATTGCGGACAATATTCATACATCACAAGAGTACAGAGAGAGGATTTAACACTGCTACCAAATGTATAGTAGTATTTTGTGCGCTGGTAATCGGAGCAGCAGCGTTGCTGCTGAACCGGCCAGAGCGGCCGAAGGATCCGCGGGAGGACGAGGAACAGATGGAATATCTGAACGAATGGAACAAGAAACATAAAAAATAACAAACACAAAGAAAGGAGCCAGCCTCCGGCCGGGGCAAGGGTATACCGGGCTTCTTGAAATAATGGGAGAATTAAGCACGGAAGAATGGAAAAAACAGAAGAAGATAAAATTTCTTTGCAGACTGATAATCCGCGAATGTGCTACTTGGAACCATATCAACGAAAACGGTTGCAATGATCCGTTCTGGCCGGATGGCTGCAATATGAATCTGACGAGAAATCATATTATTTCTTACAAGAGAGATATTGCAGAGTTATGTGAAAAAGCTGGAATGTCACTTCCGGAAGAATATTTTTTGAAGATTCCGCCGGAAGTAGACGATAATTATATGGCAAACCTGAAACAGCAGGCACGTGTCGATCGGTTAAAACAGCAGGGGGATAAGTTAAGCTTGAAAAAAACAAAATTCGTCGATGACGGACAGCTGGAGTTTGGATGAGGTGAAAAACAATGAATGGTGAAGGATATCGTGATCCAACCGCGGACAAAGCGATTCGAAACGCCGGTCGCCTGCCGAGACAGATCTGGAGTGTGGTCAAGGTTGTGCGGGAGGTCTTGAACGTGTCGCATCTGGAGTTGGTTGAGATCAGAATGAGAGACAGAACAACCGGAAGAGAACATACATGGGGAGGTGATACCAATGGATCAGCACAAAGAGGAGAACGAGAAGAAAAAAGAATACCTGAGAAGATACCATGCGGCAGAGCTTGCGGAACGAGAAATTCGAGAAGAGATTGATGATCTGCGAATGAATAAAATGTTTCCGGCACTGATCCAGGATGGGATGCCACACGGGAGCAGCAGTGGAGACTTATCGGCGTACGCGGCGCAACTCGACGAATTATTGGTAGAACTGAAAGATCAGATGGAGAAGAGGATCCGGATTCGACGGGAAATCACTAGAAAAATCGAGTCAATGCAAGATGAGACCGAAAAAACAGTTTTGAGACTGAGATACATACACTGGCTGAAATGGGAGCAGATCGCTGAGCGAATGGGATACAGCCTTCGAAACATTACGAAGATTCACGGGAAGGCGCTTGCTCATTTTGAAATATAAAAAGAGTTCCTTTTTTTTCCTATCGCACCTATGGTATAGTGTAAGAACCAGAGAATGGATAAGGGATCAACATTTCCTACACTTTCTTACAAAACTCCTTAGATGTATTTTGATCAGCGGTCAGGTGTCACAGCCTGACCGCTGATTGGGCGGCATCAGCCCGCGGAAAATGTCCGAGTAATCGAATGGTGCACGGCGCAGCTTGGTACCTTGCGCCACCTGGAACGTAGCTCAACAGGAAGAAGCAGTCGCATGCTATTAGCATGAGTCGACAAGGGCGCAGGTTCGAGTCCTGCCGTTCCAACTCTCCATTGACTGGAGATCATCCCCCATATACTTCTTTTAAAACGTCCTGTAGAAATGCAGGACGTTTTGTAGTATGATGACAGAAAAAGGAGGAAAGTATAGGATGGATATAGGATTTGTAATTACGTATTTGCTTTGCCCAATTATTGTTTCTGTTGGCTTAATAACAGGGAAAAGGACAGGAGACCATCATCAATTATTGACGGCATATGCATTTAAAGGAATGTTTTATTTTTATTCGGCTGCGGCGAATTTGATCCATTTTATTAACCAATCGCATACAGAAAGAGATATTATTGGGCTTGCGATTGGATTGGCGATTATTGAGGGGACAAATGGAATAATGGAAGCAAAAACAGCTGCTTTAGAATGGGCAAAAGAGCAAGAAAAAAAATAATATGTGAAAATCATAGGCGGTCTTGCATAGAGACTGCCTTTTGTTATATTCAAAAACGACGAATCGAGGTGATGGAACATGGCCCGGGCGCCAGATAAAAGAATAGAGCAGGCAAAGGGCATGTACCTGAAAGGCATGAAATTGGTTGAGATTGCAAGTCGACTGAATCTGCCGGAAGGAACTGTTCGCCGTTGGAAATCTACTCACAGATGGGATAACGAGCGTTCGGATAAGAAAAGCGAACGTTCGGATAAGAAAAAAAGAGGCGGTCAACCGGGAAATCAAAATGCGACCGGTCCGCCGGGAAATAAGAATGCAGTTAAGACAGGAGAGTTTGAAGCTCTCTTTTTTGATTGTCTGGATCCAGATGAACAACAACTGATCAAGAAAGTGCAGACGAATAAAGAACAACTGCTCCTGCAGGAAATTCAGCTATTGACCGTACGGGAACGGCGGATGTTGAAAAGAATTGAGATGCTGAAGAACATAGAGCAGTCGCCGGCCGATGAAAATGCTGAGCCAGAAGAACGAGTTCCAGTGGGAATGAGTGTTACCGGATATCGATCTGGAATTGAAAAAGGAAAACCAACTGTCTTAAAAGAATACGAGGGGATTCTGGGACAGATCCAGTCCATAGAAGATGCCCTGACTCGCGTGCAGGCGCGGCGCCAGAGAGCCATCGAGGCCCTACATAAATTTGGTTACGATGATGCACGGCTGGAGCTGGCAGCAATGCAGCTTGAACTTGAAATGAGCAAACAGGATGTTCAGCAGGAAGAAACCGGCGATGATGGATTCCTTTCTGCGATGAATACCGTGGCGCAGGAAGTCTGGGGTGATGAGAGTGTATGAGAAGATCTCATCGTTGAAAACAAAGCTGCAGAATCTCACGCGAAACATTAAAAATTGTCAGAAAGACCAGACATTCCATTTTTCGCCGTTTTCCAGAAAACAGAAGCAGGTTCTTACCTGGTGGTGCAAGGATTCGCCAGTCCATGATAAGGATGGAATCATAGCTGACGGTGCGATCCGATCCGGAAAAACTATCAGCATGTCCCTCTCATTCGTGATGTGGGCGATGCATACGTTCAACGGTCAGAACTTTGCCATGTGCGGCAAGACCATCGGTTCCTTCCGACGTAATGTCCTGTTCTGGTTGAAACTGATGCTCAAATCCAGAGGATATTCCGTAACTGACCGCAGAGCGGACAACCTCATTTTGATCAGAAAAGGCGATGCGGAGAACTACTTTTATATTTTTGGCGGAAAAGATGAGCGTTCACAAGATTTGATTCAGGGTATCACGCTGGCGGGTGTGTTCTTTGACGAGGTTGCGCTGATGCCGGAATCCTTCGTCAATCAGGCAACCGGCCGATGCTCCGTTGAAGGTTCCAAATTTTGGTTTAACTGCAACCCGGACGGCCCATATCACTGGTTTAAGATCAATTGGATTGACAAAAGGAAAGAAAAACAGCTGCTGTATCTCCATTTTACAATGGATGACAACCTAAGCTTATCCGAGAAAATAAAAATCAGATACCGAAACATGTATACCGGGGTGTTCTATAAAAGATATATCCTGGGCTTGTGGGCTATGGCTGAGGGTATTATCTACGATATGTTCAGCGAAGCACAACATGTGAAAGATCCATCGCTATTTGAAAATTTATTGCTTGACAGCAATAGATATGTCAGTTGCGATTATGGAACTCAAAATGCAACGGTGTTTCTCCTGTGGGAAAAAGGAACGGATGGCGTTTGGTATTGTACGAAAGAATATTATTATTCTGGACGAGAGGAAGGAAAGCAGAAAACGGATGCAGAGTATGCAGATGACTTGGGAAATTGGCTGGATAAGATGGAAATTCGCGCAATTATAGTGGATCCTGCGGCTGCTTCTTTTATTGCGGAATTGCGAAAACGTGGATTCAAAATCATAAAAGCCAAAAATGATGTAGAGGACGGAATTCGATTGGTAGCAACCAAATTGAATTTGCAAAAAATTGTATTTTCAACGACTTGTATAAATACAATTAAAGAATTTGCATCTTATATTTGGGATAAAAAAGCTGCTGAAAACGGAGAAGACAAGCCAGTGAAGCAATATGATCATGCGATGGACGCTGTACGATATTTTGTATATACAATACTTGGGGAGCGACCACGGCTGAACAGAAAGGTGAAAGGAGGGATATAGAAGTGCGAACGAATTTGTATAGGCTACCGTCGGAAGAGACGCTGACAGATGCCAAATTGAACGAATTTATCATGCGGCATTCCGGAGAGTGCGCATTTAGATACGGCAGGCTGCAGGAGGCCTACGAGACGGATTACCCGATCCTGCATGAGCCGTTAAAACCCAAGTGGAAGCCGGACAACCGGATCATGGTCAACTTTGCGAAATACATCGTGGATACGATGAACGGTTTCTTCATCGGGCATCCGATCAAACTGCAGGTAGACGATGGAAACGAAGCGGTTGAGAAATATGTTGATTTTCTGGATCAGTATAATGATCAGGACGATAACAATGCCGAACTGTCCAAGATCTGCAGTATCTTCGGCAAAGGCTATGAAATGTATTACGTAGATGAGAACGGAAATATCGGTATCACCTATCTGAGCCCGCTGGATGCATTCATGATCTACGACGATTCCGTGCTGGAAAGGGAACGATATTTCGTGCGGCTGTATTACGATTCGAATCAGATCCTTCATGGAAGCGTATCGGACGAGACGAAGGTCCGCTGGTTTACAATCAAAGGAAAATTGCTCTGGGATGCAGACGAGAAGATACACGGCTTCGACGGCGTTCCGGCATCGGAGTACGTAGAAAACAAGGAGCGTATGGGAATCTTCGAGCCGGTCCTTACGATGATTAATGCATACAACAAGGCGATCAGCGAGAAAGCCAATGATGTTGACTATTTCGCGGATGCCTATCTCAAGGTTCTTGGTTCCAAGCTGGAAAAAGACGATGTGGCGCATATCCGGGATGACAGAATCATTAATTTCGACGGGGACACCGAACGGTTGATTGTCGAATTTCTTCAGAAACCGGATGGTGATACCACGCAGGAGCATCTGATCGATCGTCTGGAAAAGCTCATTTTCCATATCAGCATGGTGGCCAATATCTCGGACGAGAATTTTGGCACCAGTTCCGGCATCGCCATGAAATATAAGCTGCAGGCAATGAGTAACTTGGAAAAAACGAAAGAGCGGAAATTTACCAGCGGAATGAACCGGAGGTATCGTCTGATTTTCTCAAATCCGGTCTCAGGAATGAAAAAAGATGACTGGGTGAAGATCCATCCACATTTTACACCAAATTTCCCGGCAAACCTGCAGGAAGAGGCAGAGATTGCGAAGAATCTGGAAGGTGTGGTCAGCCAGGAAACACAGCTCGGGGTGCTGTCTATTGTGGACAATGTACAGGATGAAATCAAGAAAATTGATACCGATCAGAACAAGGTGAGAGCGGATCCAGTGATGAAGCAGATGTTTGGCGGCGGTGGACAGGATGACGAGTAAGGAATACTGGCAGAAACGTGAGACGGAACATGCCAAGAAGAATAAGATGTCTGAGCAGACCTATGCAGAAGAGATCCGGAAGACCTATGCGTATATGGCGGATCAGATTCAGAAGGAAATCGATGGATTTTACGCAAAATACGCCAATGCTGAGAAGATTTCGCTGGCAGAAGCAAAGAGAAGGGTTTCCAAGCTCGATATCGAAGAGTATGGCAGGAAAGCGGCGAAATACGTCAAAGAAAAAGATTTTTCCGACCAGGCGAATGAAGAGATGCGGCTGTACAATGCAACCATGAAGATCAACCGTCTGGAACTGCTGAAAGCCAATATTGGGCTGGAAATGGTATCCGGATTCGATGAACTGCAGAAATATTTCGATCGGACGCTGACACAGCAGACAATAGAAGAGTTTCGCAGACAGGCGGGCATTCTCGGCAATTCCGTGCAGGAAAATGGAAAAATGGCGCGGACAATCGTGGATGCATCATTCCACAATGCCACCTATTCTGACCGGATCTGGATGTACCAGGACATGCTGAAAGCAGAGCTGGATAAGCTGTTGAAAACGGGGCTGATCCAGGGAAAGAACCCGCGGGAGCTTGCGGTGCACCTGCAGAAACGCTTCGGCGCAAGCAGGGAGGATGCAGAGCGGCTCATGGTCACGGAGCTTGCCAGAGTCCAGACAGAAGCGCAGAAACAGTCCTACCTTCGAAACGGATTCGAGGAGTATACATACGTTGCCTGCGGGAATGCAGATGTCTGCGAGCGGTGCCAGGCGTTGGATGGTAAGCATTTCAAAGTGCAGGATATGATGCCGGGAACGAACGCGCCGCCGATGCATCCACGGTGCCACTGCTCCACGGCAGCCTATGAAGACAGTGCAGAATATGAGAAATGGTTGGACTTTCTGGAGCAGGGTGGTACCACAGAAGAATGGGAAGCATCGAAAAACAGAAAGGCAAGATATAAAGACAACGAAGGAATATTCCAAACATTGGATGGCAGATCAAAGGGGCGAGACGTTATCAAACCTCGAAATATCATGAAAGAAATGAAAAAGTCCAGCATCGGAATGGAAATGTTGGAATATCTTCAGGAAAATGATATTCAAATAAAGGTATGGTACGGAGTTGATGTTGATGAAGGACTGGACGGACTTTTCGAAGATGGAGAAATCAACATTTATGCTGATAATACCAAAACGGTTCGTGAAACGGCTATTACGGTGATTCACGAGGCCACGCATGCCAAAATCAACAAGCCAAATACCAAAAGTCAAGAACTGCAATGCTATGTGAACGAGTACAGGCATCAAAACATTGAATTGACAGAGAAAGTGCTCCAGGATATAATTAATCATATAAATGATAAATATCCGAATCTGAAATGGGAGTGATTGTTTATGACGAATACTCTGAATATTCCGCCTCATGAGAGAGTAAAGCTCTTGAGGAAAGGCGAAAAAGTTTTGTGCAAAAAATGTAAAACAGGAATCATGATTCCTGTTGGCGACCGTGAAAAAACCAATACTTTTTACTGTGATTCTTGCAAGAATCAGTTAATTATCAACTGATGATAAGGAGACAGGACAAATGGCTCAGAATGATTATTTCGTGATTGTATACCAGGTACTGAAATATCTGTATGAATGCTTGAAAAAGGGTGAAAAACCAGAAGCGTGTTACCTTACAGCATCAGCTTATAATATTCCTGAGAATTATTGGCAGTATATCATTTTAAGCCTGATTACGGAAGAGTATGTAAAAGGCATTGTCGTCAATCATACGAAAGATGGCGTCTTTTTAGGCGGCCTGCCCGATACCATTATCACGCCGAAAGGTATTTCATATCTGTTCGAAAATTCGTTGCTTGAAAAGGCAAAAAGGACGTTGAAGGACGTAAAAGAGATGGTTCCGTTCGTATAAAACTGTTTAAGGAGTAAAAAACGATAATGGCAAAGAATGACATGGAAGTAATCATGTATAAAATACTGAGATATCTGTACGAATGCATGAAACTCGGTGTAGAACCAGAACTCGAACAGTTCGCGTGGAATTCAAAATTATTTGATATTCCGCAAAGCTATTGGTGCAAGATCATTGCAACACTTGTAAGGAAGGGATATATTACAGGATTTGTGGTCGTTGACAAAACAAAAGACGCGCCAATGCTCCAAACAGACAGACCATTTGAGATTACGTTTGAGGGCGTACAGTTCCTGGAAGAAAACAGCCGCATGCAGAAAGCAAAAGAATATTGTGCTGAAACATTCAACGTGATATTGTCTGCATTACTTGGCGCGATTATTTCATAGTTACCACTAGTCGAGAGGCCGGTGGTATTTTTATGCCCATTTAAGAAAGAGAGGATCAAAGAGTGATTGAAGTATCCGTTCGTAAGAACGAAATCAAGGTATCCGGTCATGCAATGTACGCACCGCACGGGCAGGACATCGTCTGTGCGGGCGTTTCCAGCCTTGTGCGGACACTGATCCGCTCGATTGAGGATCTGACAAGGGATGAAATAGAATACAAAGTATCGCCCGGATGGGTTGATATACAGTATGGGAATCTATCGGAGAAAGCAAGAACTCTGGTGGATTCCTTTTTTGTCGGCATCTGTATGATCGCTGACGAATACCCGGACTGTGTCCGGATTGTGTAACAGGTGTGACCGGGATGTCGTTAAACTACAATACCAGGAGCAACGGCACGGGCCTGCATGGAACGGGACGGGGCAGAAAGGGAAAAGAAATGAAGTACAGAAACATGCGTTGGAGAATTCCAATGAACAACCTGCAGTTATTTGCAGAAGGTGAAGGAGACGGCAGCGGGGCCGGGGACGGAAACGAGGACGGAGCTGGAGCAGGATCTGGTGATAACGGCAACGAAGTATCTTTTGATGATTTCCTGAAAGAAGGAGACAACCAGGCAGAGTATGACCGTAGAATCCAGAAAGCAGTAAATGCAGCAGTGACCAGAGCGCAGGAAAAGTGGAAGGCACTGACGGACGATAAACTTTCGGAAGCGGAAAAACTGGCCAAAATGACCAAGGAAGAAAAAGCCGAGTACAAAACGAGACAGCTGGAAAAAGAGCTGGCAGATCTGAAACGACAGAATGCCGTTACGGAAATGGCCAAGACAGCCAGAAAGATGCTGGCAGACGAAGAGATCAACATCCCGGATGAACTCCTGGGGCACCTGGTATCGGATAATGCAGAGGATACCAAGACAACAGTGGAATCTTTTTCCAAGCTGTACAAAGCAGCTGTGCAGGCAGCAGTCAAAGAAGCTCTGAAAGGAAATCCACCGAAATGCGGTTCCGGCGGGAAATCCATGACGAAAGAACAGATCATGGCGGTCAGCAATCCGCTGGAAAGACAGAAGCTGATCGCTGAAAACATTGCATTATTTCAGTAGGAGGAAAACATATGCACAAAATTGGAAAATTAGGGCTGCAGGTATTTGCAGCACCGGAGAACATGACAGGGCAGGCGCAGATCCAGGTAAAAGCCCGTGAGATTGACTTCGTAACGAGCTTTGGAAAGAATATTCAGGCACTTCTGGACATTCTTGGTATTGCCCGGATGATCCGAAAAGAAAACAATTCGGTATTAAAAACAAAGAAAGTAACAGGAACCCTTCAGTCCGGCGATGTAGGCGAGGGTGAGGAAATCCCGTATTCCCGTTATGAGGTAGTGGAGACACCGTTTGATACCATTCGGATCGAAAAGTACAGAAAAGGTGTATCCCTGGAAGCGATCGCAGAAAAGGGCTATGATGCCGCTGTACAGTCCACAGATGAAGAATTTAAAACGGATCTGCAGAACGTGGTCATGGATAAGTTCTATGCTCAGCTGAAAGCCGGATCCCTGACCGGACATGAAAGCACCTGGCAGATGGCGGTTGCGATGGCAATCGGTAAAGTAAAGGACAAATTTAAAAAGATGCGGAGAAGTGCAACCGGAACAGCCCTCTGGGTGAACACACTGGATGTATACAAATATGTTGGCGCTGCGAACATCACGCTGCAGACGGCATTCGGCTTTGAATACATGAAAAATTTCCTTGGAGCGGAGGTTGTTTTTATCAGCTCTGAAATTCCGGAAAACGTAGTCATCGCCACTCCGCTCAACAATATCATCGGATATTATGTTGACCCGGGTGATTCTGAATTTGCAAAATCAGGCCTGGTTTATACCACAGATCCAACCACAAATTTCATCGGTTTCCACTCTCAGGGCTCTTATGAGCGTGCAATGTCGGATCTGTTTGCAATCATGGGACTGCGGATCTTCTGTGAGTACCTGGATGCGATCGCCTATATCTCTGTTGGCGGAGCTGATACCCAGACACTGGGAAAACTGACCCTGACATCCGCAGAAGGTTCTGAAACCGGAAAAACAAAGATCTCCGTAAAAGAGCAGCTGATGTCTATGAAAAACTGCTGGAAGTACAAAGATGCGGCATCCGCGACTACCGTGAAATACGGCGATGACGTGAAAAACTGGAGCAAATGGGATGGAGAATCCGAAATCGCATCTACAGAAACCCATCACATCACGCTGGTTGAGTGTGATCAGAACTATAAAGCAGTCCGTTCCGGCGATGTAACAGTAGCTGTGAAGAGCTGAGAAGGAGGAACCTATGTACAGGGTGATTGAATACTTTACGGATCTTCATGACGATGACCATGAGTACCGAGAGGGTGATGTTTTCCCGCGCGAGGGAATCAAGGTCTCGAAAGAGCGTCTGGAAGAGCTTGCTTCGGATAAAAACCTGCGTGGAACCCCGGTGATCGAACTGGTAAAAGAACCAGAGAAGTAGGAGGCAGTCGATGCTCGAAGATCTGAAACTGCTTCTTGGACTGGAAGACACAGATAAAAAGACAGAACAGCAGCTACAGCTGATTCTGAATGCCACGAAACAGCGGTTGAAATTTCTTCTTGGCGGTCTGGAGCCGCCGGAAGAAATGGAATACATCATATTGGATGTTTCAGTCATTCGATTCAACCGAATCGGATCAGAAGGGCTCTCCTCTCACAGTGTTGAGGGCGAGAGCCTTTCCTGGTCTGAAAATGATTTTGCCGGGTACATGGATGATATTCAGTCTTATCTGGACAGCCAGCGGGAGGCAAGGAAGGGAAAGGTGAAGTTTCTGTGAGATACGATACGCCAATTTTCTTCCAGCGAGTCCTGCCGGGTGAGTATGATCCAACGACTGGAAACTATGCCGACGATCAGGTAACAGAGGTGCGGAAAATGGCATCTGTGATGGATACGCGGGCGGAAATCATGCAGATCGTATACGGAGGAATCCGTCAGGGCAGTGTGACGGTACAGCTCCAGAACCATTATCAGAAGCCATATGACAGAATTCGGATCGGGAACACGAACTATAAAGTGGACTATACGCGAAAATTGCGTGTAAAACAGACATTCATACTATCGGAGGTGGTCTGATGCCGAAAATCAAGCTGGAAGGAATGGAAAAACTGCAGGTTAAACTGAAAAAAAACGTGCAGATGAGTAAAGTGAAACAGATAGTAAAGGATAATGGTGCAGCGCTGCAGGAGGCCGCACAGAGAAAAGCTCCAGTGGATACTGGTAATTTGAAACGAAACATCGGTCTTGAGATCCGAGATGGCGGCCTTACGGCGGAAGTAGAGCCGACGGCAGAGTATGCGGCGTATGTGGAGTATGGAACCCGTTATATGAACGCACAGCCGTATATGCGTCCTTCCTATACGGCACAGAAAGAGAAGTTCAAATCCGATTTGAAAAAGCTTACGAGGTGACATCATGGACCCACAGCAGGAATTATTCAGTGCGTTGCTTCTGGAATTAAAAAAACAGTATCCAGACAGTGTGTATGACACGTTTCTACCGCCGGAAGGCACGCCATACCCGTTTATCTATCTGGCGGACAGCAATTTGACCGACAGAGCCAATAAAACGGCTGTATTCGGCACTGCAAGCCAGACAATTCACGTCTGGCATGACAATCCGCGGCAGCGCGGCACAGTATCACAGATGCTTCTGCAGATTAAGCAGATTTGCAGACAACTGGAACATACCGGCAGCTTCTCCTGGTCGGTGCAGGATTTGAACCAGAGAATATTGCCGGACACAACTACCAACCAGCCACTTCTTCACGGAATCGTAGAAGTGACTTTTTTATTCAGTTAGGAGGAGAACAGCATGAGAAATACAATGAATTTGCAGTTATTTGCAGATGCGGTACGTGGTAAAAAGATCGTTTATCTGTACCGCCTTAAAAAAGACGCGGCTAAAAATGCAGCTACAGCATTAGCCTTTACTACAGAAAACGGAAGAACGACAAGCAAGGATGCAGATACCACAGAGACCAAGGACGGCACGATTCGAACCCCGGGAGCAGCCGCGGTTGAGATTACGGCAACCAGTATTCTTGCCAAGGGCGACACACTGATCGACTCTCTTGAAGATGCCATGATCAATGATGAACTGGTCGAGATCTGGGAAGCAAATCTGGATGAACCAGCATCCAGCGGAAGCAATAAATTCAAGGGAAAATATTTCCAGGGGTACGTAACGGAGCTGGAAAAGACTTCGAATGCCGAGGATATGGTAGAAGTATCCCTTACCTTTGGCGTAAACGGAACCGGCGAGAAAGGCGATGTGACAGTGACAGCCGCACAGCAGGAAGTAGCGGCATACGTATTTACAGATACAACTAAAACAGGAGCGTAAAAATGCAGAGGGCGAGCAATCGTCCTCTTTTTTGAACAGTAAAGGAGAAAAATGATATGGAACTTACAATCAATGGACAGGTGTATCAGTTTAATTTTGGCATGGGATTCATGAGAGAAATGAATAAAAAAGTAACTATGCCGGTAGACGGAGTAAAAGATGCTAAGAAGAATATTGGCCTGAGATACGCTGTGGCAGGGATCATGGACGGAGATGTAGAGTCTCTTGAGGATCTGTTACTCGTAGCGAATAAAGGGCAGAATCCGAGAGCAACTACAGAAATTCTGGATGAATATATTGATGATCCGGATACCGATATCAATCAGCTCTTCGAAGATACGATGGGTTTCTTAAAGAGTGCAAATGCTACGAAGAAATGCGTCCAGAATCTCGAGAAGACGATCGAGGAAGAAAAAGCGAAGAAGTAGGCGATATAACTCATGAAGAGGCGAGCTTCGAAGAACAATACCGGGAAGCTGCAATCAGCTGCTTCCGGTATTTGGGATTCACATCGTTTGAGCAGGTTGATCGTCTGACGATAGCACAGTACGAAATTATGATGGAAGCGCTGAGATATCGGATAGTAGACGACGAATACAGGGCACATCGGCAAGCCTTTCTGAATTTTGCTGCCCAGGCGCAGAAAAAATCTGGGAAGAAAACAGTGCCAGTATACAAAAGATTCCGAAATTTCTTCGACTATGAAAAAGAATTAAAAAATAAAAAAAAAGTAAAAAAAAAAAAAAAAAAAAAAAAGCGATCCCGCGTTTTGTTGGAATATCCAAGTTGTTAAAGAAAGGAGGGCGAACAGATGGCAGAATCTTATAGCGTAAAAGCGGTTTTGTGCGCGGAAGATAAAAACTTCTCGTCAATGATGAAATCATGTAGCAGTTATGCTGATAATCTGAAAAATACGCTTACAAGTGGAATTGGATTTGGTGCTATGGCGGCGATTGGATCCAAGGCAGTCTCGGCAATCGGAAGCGGACTGAAAAGCTTGACTGCTGGTGCAATAAGCGCTGGCGCGAATTTTGAGAATGCTATGTCGTCTGTAGCAGCTATTTCCGGAGCTACAGGATCCGACTTTGATAGACTGTCTGAAAAGGCAAAACAGCTTGGAAAATCCACGCAGTACACCGCAAGCGAGACAGCTTCTGCGATGGAGTATATGGCAATGGCCGGCTGGAAAACTGAGGATATGTTAAATGGAATCGAAGGTGTAATGGATCTAGCCGCAGCGTCGGGAGAAGATTTGGCAGGCGTTTCTGACATTGTAACAGATGCGATGACAGCGTTCGGCTTATCAGCAGATGGCACAACCAAAATTATTAAAGATGGTTTTACGAAAGAAGTTTCTAACGCTTCACATTTTGCTGACGTTCTTGCAGCGGCTTCGGCCAATTCCAATACAAATGTTGCCATGTTGGGTGAATCATTTAAATATGCGGCTCCGGTAGCTGGATCGTTAGGCTATAGTGTAGAAGATACAGCCATCGCTCTCGGTCTCATGGCTTCATCAGGATTGAAAAGCAGCATGGCCGGAAGTAGCCTTCGAACTATTCTGACGAATCTTGCAAAGCCAACAGATGATATCAGTGACGCAATGGATTATTTGGGCATATCGTTGCAGAATGGTGATGGCTCGATGAAGTCTCTGATGGACATTGTAACCGATCTGCGCGGTGCATTTGGACAATGCAAAATGCCAATGGATCAGTTCCAAGAGAACCTTGCAAAACTTGACGAAAAGTATGCCAATGGAGAGCTGACAGAAAAGAAGTATAATGAAGCATTAGCAGATTTAACGGAAAAGGCTTATGGAGCAGAGGGAGCGTTAAAGGCCAAATACGCTGCTACGTTAGCTGGAAAAGAGGGTATGTCAGGTCTGCTTTCAATCGTGAGTGCGGCACCAGAGGATTTTGACAAGTTAACCAATGCCATTTATAACAGTGACGGTGCAGCCAAAGAAATGGCAGAGATCAAAATGGATAATCTTCAGCACGATGTCGTGAAACTGCAGTCTGCTATGGAAGGACTTGGAATTACTGCATTCAACCAGGTTGGCGGAAAAATGAGAGGTTTGGTTGGCATCGCAACTGAGACGGTTGGAAAAATTGATGAAAAGCTTGCCAGCGGAAAAGGGATCGAAAAGGCTGTCGATAAAATAGAATCAATGGTTGAGAAATCAAAACCATATTGGGATATTTTCAAAACGGACGCATTGGAAGCGGGAACGGCGCTGGGCGATGCGGCTGGGGCGATCATAGGAGATATCAAGAAGCTTTCAGGTTCTTTTGGCAGCACAGAAAGTATTGAAAATTTCTCTACCACTTTGGGAGAGGTCAAAGATGGAATTGTAGCAGTTTCTGGATTTTTGGAAAAACATTCGGACGCGATTGCAAAAGTAGCGGTGGCACTTCCGAAACTCTTGATTGCATATAAAGGCTTTAAAATCGTTAAGGCTGTAGCACCATTTGTTGGCGCATTTACAGGAGCTGTTGGAGGGCTGGCAAAGGCTGGACTCGGGAAAATCGCACCTGGGCTATTTGGTGTTTCAAAAGGCCAGGAGGCGGTTGGAAAATCCAGCGGCGGTAGTGCGAAGAAAATGGTAGCGTCTGCCAAGGCTTTTATGATGATGGGCGTTGGAGTGCTGGCGATCAGCGCAGGATTCTACTTGCTTGCACAGTCGGCAATTGCAGTAGCCAATGCTGGTCCGGGGGCAATAGCTGTTTTTGCCGGTTTGATTGGCGTGGTAGTAGGGCTCGCAGTTGGTATGACGAAAATGTTTTCATCTATGTCCGGCGGCTCAAAGAAATTAACAGCGATGGCACCGGCGCTTCTGGCGTTGGGAGCGGCTGTGCTAATGATTAGCGCAGGTTTGGCACTTTTGGCATATTCTTCGATTCAGTTGGCGAGTGCCGGTCCGCTGGCTATCGGCGTAATGGTAGGAATGGTGGTTGCACTTGGCGGCTTGATGCTGGTGGCCAAGAGTGTAGCGCCAACGCTTTCGGCCGGAGCGGTTGGATTTGTTGCGTTTGGCGCTGCGGTATTAATTGCAGCAGCCGGAATCAGTTTGTTATCCTTGGCGGCTATTAATCTTGCAAATGCCGGTCCGCTGGCTATTGGATGTATGGTTGGCATGGTTGCGGCAATCGCTTTGTTGGCAGTTGGAGCGGCTGCTCTTGGACCAGCACTAACAGCGGGAGCAGTTGGCTTTATTGCATTTGGAGCCGCTATTGTTTTGGTAGCAACAGGTGCGTTGATTGCCAGCGCGGCATTGGCGGTTGTGTCCGCTGTTCTTCCTTCAATTGTACAATATGGAATCCAGGGAGCGGTAGCTATTGCTCAGCTTGGCACAAGCATGATTGTTTTTGGCACCGGAGCTGCTGTTGGAGGAGTTGGCGCAACCGTGCTCGGAGTTGGTCTTGCGTTGGTCGGCGTAACTGCACTGGCTGCAGCCGCAGGAGTAATTGCATTGTCTGCCGGAGCAGCGGTGCTTGGAGCTTCGCTTGTGATGGCAGGTGCAGGTTTGACGATTATGGGAGCAGCATTTCCACTTGTAGCGGCTGGCGCAAAGGCCAGTGCGGCTGGATTGACGGCATTACTTGGATCTGGTACTGCGGCCAGTGCAGTTTTTGTGATTTTGGCAGGATCTTCTGGCGCGGCAGCTGTAACAGTTGGCGTATTTGCAGCGGCAATGGTGGCCGGAGCCGCAGGAACCGGTCTTATGGTAGTTGCTCTGAAATCAGTAAATTCCAGTATGAAGTCAATCGCCGGAAATGCGAAAAGCGCTGAAAAATCGCTTACAGGTATGCGCTCCAGCGTGAATGTTGTGAATTCTGGGCTGGATGCATTGGGAAACAAGGCGAAATCTGCGATCAGTGCATTGATTAAGCAGTTTTCCCAAGGAGAAAGTAAAGCGAAGACTTCTGGAAATGCGGTTGGAAATAATTTTAATAATGGCGTTTCAGCTGGAATGTCAAGGGCGGTTTCTACAGCAGAAACAATGTCAAATTCAATCGTAATTACCATGCGATCATCGGCAGGTGGGGCCTATAACAGCGGTGCTTACATCGGCATGGGTCTCGCTAACGGTATGGCAAGCCAGGTCGGCCATGTAAGAGCAGTGGCGGCACAGCTTGCGGCGGCTGCAGAGGCGGCGATCCGGGCAAAAGCGCAGATTCACAGCCCATCGCGGGTGACGGATAAGCTGGGCAACTATTTCGGAATCGGCTGGATCAACGGCATCATGGATCATGTGCAGGAGGCAAAGCAGGCAGCCATGGAGCTGATACAGATTCCGGAGCTTACACCTGCACCGGAAATCGGAATGAGCCTTCGGACTGGATCTGAAGATCTGAATGACAGCTATCAGTATAGCAGCAATGGAAAATATACCATCTATGTCCCGATCAATCTGGACGGAAGAGAGATTGGAAAAGCGACTGCAACGTATACACGAGAAGAAATTGAGAAACAGGAGACAAGGGAGAACCGAAAGAAAGGCAGGAGAACTAATGTATAACTTTGTAGATACCACAGAGCGGTACCCAGGGCAGAACCTGCCTTCGGAGGCTCTCATGTTTAATGGAAACTATTTGGAAAATGTGATTCCCGGCTACCGGACACTATATGTGTCTGGCCGGGAAGTTTTAGGGACGGAGATTACAGATCTGGAAACTGGCGTATCCGATGGTACGAAATACCGGCGCAAACGCTATCAACCCAGAACCATTGTGGTTGGATATCAACTGATTGCTGAAGATAATTCGGCTTTTCGTAGTGCGTATAACAAGCTGAATGCTCTTCTGGATGAAGAACAGGCGACTCTTATTTTTGCGGATGAGCCGGACAAATATTATATCGGAACAAAGCAGGGAACGAGTGAAGTGCCGGCGGGAAGAAATGCGATCACTGCGGAGCTGGAATTTTACTGCGCGGATCCATTCAAGTATTCGGTGGAAGAATTTACGGTGAATCCGACTGCGGATGACGGAAAAACGTTCATTGTGTCGTACAACGGCACTTATCGGGCCTTTCCAAAGCTTCAGGCAGTAATGCACAGTGAAAATGGAGTAGTAGGTTTTGTAAATGACTCCAAGAAAATTCTTCAGTTCGGTGATCCGGATGAGTTGAACGGAGAAACATACAAAAAAAGCGAACTGATAACAAGCTATGCTGACCAATATGTCTGGTCACAGGATGCGGCGTGGAAAGATGATACAGGGAGCAACTTCTTATACAGTAACAGCAAGACGGCTGGAAAGCTGGGTGTCATGAGCGTAGACAGCATCAAAGGTCTGTATCTGGCCAGCAGTGGATATGTAAGTCCAAACACAAACGGCTGGAATGGAGCTATGAAATCTATTGATGTGGTAGATTCCAATGGAGCAAAGGGAGCGACGCACCTCTATTGTTACATGAACAGCTGGTTTGAAACTGGTCTTATGGGGCAGACGGGCTGCCAGGCGATTGCTTTCTGCGATGCGAACGGAAAAATGATCTGCTGCCAGGAGATATACAAAACCGATACGATCGGAAACACAGCGCACATGAATATGTGGGTAGGTGGAAACAACCCGCGTATCGTCAAAACATATACTTTTGAACCTTGCCATCGAAAAGATGCAAACCCATACAGCCAAACGTATGGCGCAAGCGACATGATGAAACATGGAGAGAAAATACGTTTTTTCTGGAAGGGCAGTTATCCGGAATTTACAGTTCCAGAATTAAAAGATGTGAAAGTGGCAACAGTGAAATTGTATTTGGGACAGTGGGGAAGTCGAAATACAGGAAATCAGCTTGTCACCAGAAATTATTTCCGCGGCATCTTCGTGAGAATTGACAATGTAGAAAAATGGCGTGATATTCCGAATAAATTTTCGGTAAATCAGGTTTTGACAGCTGACTGTAGCAATGGAGAGGTCATGTTACAGGGACTTCCGAGACAGGATCTTGGTGCGTTGGGCAACGATTGGGAGAACTTTTGCCTGCAGCCTGGAATGAATCAGATCCAATGCATTGCATCGGACTGGGCAACACAGCCAACATACACAATGAAATACAGGGAGGTGTTTCTATGATTTTATATTTTGCGGACCGACATATGAATGTCCTTGGGCAGGCAAGCACAGAGCTACCGAAGGGATTGTACATTTCTGATGATCTGAAAACAGAAGAGGTGGAAGCAGGTGTTGCTACACTAGAATTTACGCTGAATTACACGGCGAGCACGCGGAATGATGCGAAACAGTATGGTTCTGTTGGCAATTATATTCTTCGGAAGAATGGCGATGAGCAGGAATTTTATACGATCATTACCAGCGAAGAAAATATTTCCAAACAGGAAGTAGAAATCTATGCCGAGGATGCCGGTATGGATCTCCTGAACGAGACAGTTGGCGAATACAAAGCAGACAAGGCATATCCAGCGAGCTACTATGTTGAAAAATTCAGCGACGATTCCGGCTTTGAAATTGGAATCAATGAGGTCAGCAATTATAACCGGAAACTGTCCTGGGAGGGTGAGACCACCGCTTCTGAGCGTATTTTGAGCGTTGCCACGCAGTTTGACGCGGAAGTTTCCTATACTTTTGAAATCGACCGGTTGAAAATCAAGCACAAATATATCAACCTGCATAAGAAGCGCGGCGTAGATCAGGGGCGAGAACTTCGGATCAACCGGGAAGTGAAAAATATCATTGTAAAAAGTTCAGTAGAAGATCTGGCTACGGCACTTTCCGTTACCGGCGGATATCCGGAAGACAGTGAAACGCCGATCAATCTGAAAGGGTATAAGTATGATGACGGCGATATATATCTGTCCGGCAGTACGATTTATTCCCGGAGCGCAGTGGCCAAATGGAGCCGGTATCTTTCCGAAAAAGGAAATGGAACCGGTCATATTGTCCAGACTTACACCTATGATACGTTAAGTCAGTCAGAGTTGTGCAACCGTGCTGTATCCAAGTTGAAAAAGATCTATGATGCTGCGGTATCCTATGAAGTGGAGCTGGCATATCTGCCGGATGGAATCAAGATCGGCGATACAGTCAATATCGTAGATGACGCCGGAGAATTGTATCTGTCCGCGCGGATCATGAAGCTGGAATCTTCCACCTGCAACGATAAGTACACAGCGACACTGGGCGAATATCAGCTTAAATCAAGTGGAATTTCCGAGAAGATGGAGAACCTGTCTGCGCAGTTTGAGAAACTGGCAAAGAACCGGACATTTTACACATGGGTTGTATTTGCTGATACAGAAACGGGCGATGGAATATCAATCAAATCTGCTGGAAAAGCATACATGGGTATTGCATACAATCGGACGACAAAGCAGCCGGTTCTGACAGATCCGAGCGTCTACGCCTGGGTAAAGGTTGTTGGAGATCAGGGAATTGCGGGGGAGCCTGGAAAAGACGGTCTGACAAGTTTTTTTCATGTGAGATATGCTGATGTTCCGAACCCGACAGCGAATCAGTTGCGAAAGGATACAGGAAAATATATCGGTACCTATGTGGACTATATACTGGAGGACAGTACAGATCCTACAAAGTATACCTGGCGGAAGTTTCAGGGAGATGACGGTGAGGATGGCGCAGATGGCATTGCAGGAAACGATGGTGCGGATGGAGAAACCAGTTACCTTCATATCGCATATGCAACGAGTGCGGATGGAAAGACGGGATTTTCGACAACCAATGCAGTCGATAAGACGTATATCGGCCAGTATGTGGATTTTGAAAAAGCCGACAGCACAGATCCAGCGAGGTACCGCTGGAGTAAATTTCAGGGTCCGAAAGGCGATAAGGGAGATCCAGGAGAACAGGGCCTGCGCGGACTGCAGGGTGAAAAAGGTGACCAGGGAATTCAGGGACCAAAGGGCGAAAGTGGCAAATCCACGTATACGCATATTGCTTATGCAAATAGCTCTGATGGAAAGGTCAGTTTCTCCGTTTCTGATTCGGATCGTGATTATGTCGGAATGTATGTAGATGAGGTCGTAGCGGACAGCACAGACCCAACGAAATATGCTTGGAGTAAGATTAAAGGTGCCGATGGTACGCAGGGAATCCAAGGAAAGCCGGGAGCAGATGGAAAAACACCGTATTTTCATATCGCTTATGCAACGAGTGCGGATGGAAAGACAGGCTTTTCTATTACTGAATCAACCGGTAAGACGTACATCGGTGTGTATACGGACTATACAAAGACAGATTCTACCGACCCATCTAAATACAAGTGGACAAAGATTCAAGGACCGCAGGGCACGCAGGGACTGCAGGGAATCCAGGGACCACAGGGGGAGCGAGGTATTGCTGGAAAAGATGGACAGAACGGAGCTACAACATATTTTCATATTAAGTATTCTGCGGTTTCGAATCCGACCTCTGCGTCTCAGATGACAGAGACACCGTCAAAATACATTGGAACGTATGTGGATTTTACACAGACGGATTCGGATGATCCGAAGAAGTACAGCTGGCAGCAGCTGGAAGGTTCGCAGGGGCCACAGGGAAAACAGGGAATTTCAGGTACCAATGGAGCAGACGGGAAAACCAGTTATCTGCACATCAAATATAGTAATGACGGTGGGAAGACATTCACCGGGAACAGTGGTGAGGATATTGGCGCTTATATCGGAACATGCGTGGACTATGCAAAAGATGATCCTACAAGTGTCGGAATGTATAAGTGGGCGAAAATCAAAGGCGAGGCTGGAGCCAAAGGTGATAAGGGTGATACGGGTAAGGGGGTTAAATCGACATCTGTTGCATACCAGGTTTCAACTTCCGGAACAACAGTTCCAACTGGCACATGGTCTGGGTCTGTGCCATCTGCATCCGCGGGGCAGTATCTGTGGACACGTACAATCATCACTTACACTGACAACACAACATCCACGATATATAGTGTCGGCCGTATGGGAACCAATGGTGCAAATGGCACCAATGGAAAGAGTATTGGATCAGTAGTCAATTATTACCTGGCAACGGCATCTTCCAGCGGAGTTACAACGGCGACGAGTGGATGGACAACAGCTGTCCAGTCGGTGTCTGCGGCTAAGAAGTATCTTTGGAATTATGAGGTTGTGAAGTATACCGACGGAACCGTGGCGAGTACAACTGTGCCTTGCATCATTGGATCATACGGTGATCGGGGAAGTAAAGGGGATAAAGGTGATACCGGATCAACCGGAAATGGTATTAAGAGTATTACCGAGCATTATGCAGTCTCCGCGTCAAATTCGACTGTTCCTACCTCATGGTCGTCTACGGTTCCGACAATGACAGAGAGCAATAAATATCTCTGGAACTACGAGACAATTACTTATACAAATGGGACAACTGTAGACACAACAAAACGAGTTATCGGTGTATATGGTAACAAAGGTGCTACTGGTGCCACTGGTTCACAGGGATATAGTCTTGTAGCAAATGTAGTCAGAGATGCCTTCACCGAGTCTCAGTGGACGGCATACGGAACTATTAATCACGAAGAAACTTGGTCTAGTACATCTGGTATCCGTAATGGCTGCCGAATCGGGGATATGTTCGCGATCGTTGGAACGGCAACAGATACAAAAAATGCTCATGTTGCTTATTATCGGAGTAATACTGCATCTGGAGATCTGAAAGGTTTATGCATAAGCCATACAATTATCCCGAGGGGTGCAACAGGAGCTACAGGTAGTAAGGGGGATAAAGGCGATACCGGGGCAACTGGAAAAGGCGTTAAATCCACAGCGGTTACATATCAGGCAAGTTCGTCTGGAACTACGATCCCTACTGGAGTATGGTCAGCAACTCCTCCGGCGACAAGTGCGGACAAACCATATTTCTGGACTCGTACGATCATCACCTATACGGATAATACAACTTCAACTGCTTACAACGTTGGTAGTACACCGGAAGGAATTGTCGTCGGCGGACGAAATTTGGCGACCAATACCAATAAAGGAACAACCGGATGGAGTTGGTCAATGCAAGCTGGCGGCTATTCCCAAGAATCTGTATCCGAAACTGGGGTTAATACATGTAAACTTACACGAGATTCGGTAAAACAATCCGGATGGTCTGTAATACAGTTTTCTTATATTGGACGCACAAAATGGGAGGCTGACACGAACTATACCGTATCCGTAGATGTCAAAGCAAGCGTTTCTACATCGATGGACCCAAGCTTTAGACATAGTGACAGTTCAAACATGTTGATACAATCATGTAAAGCCGTAAACAACAAAACAGTTGCGAATGTATGGACAAAACTGGTATGGGTTGTAAAATCAGCAGCACCATTGCCTAGCGGAACTTCACAGAATACATATTTCACTGGAATGAATAGCGGAACAGGTGTTTCCTATCAGTTTAAAAACCTAAAGATCGAAAAAGGCAATATGGCCACGGACTGGACACCAGCTCCAGAGGATTATGTATCTTTTGTTGATGTTGAGTATTATCTTTCAACATCGGCAACATCACTTTCTGGTGGATCATGGTCGACGACAGCGCCGACATGGGTTAATGGAAAGTATATGTGGAGCCGTACGGTAACAACGGACGGAGCTGGTAACAGAACGTATTCGCCGAATCAAAATGGAGTTTGCATTGCAGGAGCACAGGGAGCAACCGGAGCCAAAGGTGACAAAGGAGATACTGGAGGGACTGGTGCAACCGGTAAAGGCGTTAAATCTATTGTAGAACAGTATTACAAATCAACGTCAGCAACAGCCATGTCCGGCGGATCGTGGAGCACGACTTATCCTGGGTGGGAGAACAGTAAATATATTTGGACGAGATCGGTGATTACCTATACTGACAACACGACTTCAACGACAACAGCTGTATGTGTTACTGGAGCAAGAGGTGATAAAGGAGATAAAGGAGCAACTGGTCCTCAGGGACCACAAGGTCCTCAAGGTGTAAAAGGCGATAAAGGTCCTCAGGGAGATAAAGGTGCAACCGGCGCAACAGGTCCTCAAGGTCCACAGGGCGCTGCAGGTAAGGACGCAAATCAGGTAGTGCATACGGTAAATGGAAACGGTGAGTCAAATCTTTATGTCGAATTTGCTACAATAAAGATCACAGGTTCGTATGCAAATCAGCCAACAACATTTAAACTTGGTGGCAGAGGTTTTGAGACAACAGATGTCCAGTTTAGTTTTATCTCTGCAAATAACTCAAATCCTGAATTGGATTTCCTAAGATCTTCAGGCGGATGGTCGTTATGGATTTATAAAAAGACTACTTCAACGTGGGGCCTTATAACAAGATTAAATGAACCGTATGGGCAGCTGAGAGTATTTAACTATACTCAAGGTTCTGGTCCATATACAGTGACGTGGACATCAACCAAATTAGCTTCTTTACCATCTGGTTCAATTAATGCGAATCCTTTACAAGCAGCAAAAACAGCCACCAACTTTATGCAGTTTACTGATGGGACCGGATTGGAAGTTGGTAATAAAACCAGCGGATCTTGGTCTGGCTATCGGACTAAGATTTCAGCATCAGCATTTGAGATTCTTAACCGGGCAGGAACGACACTCGCATATTATGGTGATAAGTTGATCCAGCTTGGAAAGAACGCAAAAGATGCGGTTATTGAGTTATGTGGCGGTGTCGGTAAGATTTTGGTTGAAACAAAATCCGGCAATGCGGCTCTGTCAATCCAGAGCGAATATGTAGATATTAAAGGTGTCCACGAATCTGTATTGGAGACATCAAGTTCTTCTGGAAGCTGTATAGCCGGAGCTGTTGACGATTCTTTTGTTGTAAATACTTACTCGGATGCCAACAACAAAGCAAACTTTGATATTGGTAACGGTAGCATTATTCTTGAATCAAAGAAGAAAGGTTATCAGGCAGAGGTCGAATTTTATGGCTGTGGCTGGTCTGGAGGAGTGTATACTGGAGCGTTCGCACCGACCAAGGCGTACTCCGAAAAGATTATGTTAGGAGATAGTGGAAGAGTATGGGAGCGTTTGATTGTTAAAAACTCCCCACAGGTCACATCCGATCGCCGCGCCAAAACAAACATATTTCCACTCGGTGAGAGCAAGATCAATAAGACGGATATTCATTCAGAGCTGTTCGATCGCTTAAAACCAGTTCAGTATCGGATGATTGACGGTGATGGGCGCATTTGTTATGGATTCGTCGCACAGGATGTCGTAGAAGCCATGCGAGAACTCGGAATCCGAGAAGACGAGCTGGATCTGGTACACCACGACAGGAAGAACACTGAGGATGGCTATATTGATACCTATAGTATGGTATATACCAATTTGATTGCGGTAATAACGCATGAGCTACAGCTCGAAAAAGAAAGAAGATCGAACCTTGAAATAGAGGTTGCGGATCTAAGAAGTGAACTTGAATCCATGAGAGATAATATCTCTGGAGATACAAATTAATTTTTAGGAGGGCAAAACTATGGCAGTAGAAGCAACTTACACAAAGGACATTCATTATTCTGGAATCATCACAGTTGACGGCGAGACCGTTGTGTCTATGGACGCCAATATGGATGCAAAACATCCGGATGTTCCAATCATCAATCGCTACATCAATAATGGAAGAAAGTACAGAGAGAACAAAACAGATATCGATGATATTGTTGATAAATTTGAAAATGACATCTGGACTGAATATGACAATTATGCAGCAGAAAAAACATCAGGATCGGATCAGAACACAGAGAAAAATAACAATCAAGGGGAGGAATGATGACAAAGTTGCAGATTATCTCAAGGCTCTGGTCGATAATCTATGATCTGATTTTTCTTGCCAAAGGAACGCCGACAAAGAGTTTGGAAGAAATAGAGACAGATCTTGACGTCATCGAACATGCATGCCGGAAGTACGCAGATATCGACGATGATGAAATAGCGTGAAAGGAAGGAGGTGCAAATGGAATTATTGATTGCTGCCGGTGTGCCGTCTGCGATCGTTGCTTTCTGTTTTTGGCTTCTGGAAAGACGTATCCAGAAACGGGCAGAAGCGGAGAAGATCGAACGGGCACGCAGGCAAAAAGAACAGGATGAGAAAGAAAAGAACCGTGAAGATCTGCAGTACATGATGCTGCGAGCTTTAGACGGCTCTCTTTGCTTATCAGAAGCAACAGCCAAAGCAGTGCAGAGGATTCCAGACGCAAAGTGCAACGGTGATATGCACGCAGCTTTAGACTATGAGCTGGAACGAAAGCACGATCTGGAAAATTTCCTGACGCGGCAGGGAGTGAATCACATCGTACATAAAGACGAACCGTAGATCCATAAAAGCGTAATCGGCTTTCTATGGTTCTTTTTATGTTTCGGTAAATAAATTACCACGAATACAATTTTAGATGCTCCACGCGGCTATACAAAGCTCACAAGGGTATCACGGGAGAATAAAACACAGGAGGAAACCAGAATGGAATTAATGAATGTATTATCGCAGATCCCACTGCCGGTTGTGGTTGCAGTAGTGACAGTGCTGGTGATCGTAACACTGGTGTGCGTATATCAGTACACGAAAATGAAAGGCCTTGATGGCATCAGAGGAGATGTCTATCAGCTTATCCTCAAAGCAGAGCATGTATACAATGCATCTGGGCAGGGAGAACAGAAACTGAAATGGGTAGTACAGCAGGCGAGATCGCTGCTGCCAAGGTGGCTGCAGGTGATCGTGTCAGAAGAAATGCTCATTAAAGTAATCGAAGAATGGTTTGCAGCAGTAAAAGATCTTCTTGACGACGGAAAGGTGAACGGGTCTCGGAAGAATTGAGAACCTAAGAAAGGAGCGTTTGCGAGAAATGGCAATAGAACGGAATACAAATACGGATATCCTGTTTAACAGTCTGATGGCTGCCGGCTGCACACTTTACGGCGCGTGCGCAGCAATGGGGAATATCTACGCAGAGTCCGGAGCGAATCCCCGGAATCTTGACAATCTTTGCGAAAATAAGCCTGGATACAAATACACAGATGCCACGTATACAGAGGCGGTAGACAGTGGAGAGATCACAAGAGATCTGTTCCTGCATCCGCTGGGAGACTCCAGACAGTATGGTTACGGCTTCTGCCAGTGGACGTCCGCTGGAAGAAAAGCTGGTTTATACGATATGGTTAAAACGAGAGGCGTGTCAATTGGGGACGCGAGGGTCCAGACAGAGTATATGCTGAGCGAATTGAAGACGAGCTATAAGAGCGTCTGGAAGGTATTGCAGACCGCAACCACCGTACAGGAAGCGTCTGATATCTTTCTGGTCAAGTTCGAGGCTCCGGCAAACACCGGATCATCAGTGAAGAAAGTAAGAGCTTCTTACGGTGATCAGTATTTGAAACTTTATCAGAAGAAGGAGGAAAACAAAGTGAGCAAAATTAAAAATGCAGTAGCAAGAGCAGAAGCGATCGCCCTGGATGATTCGCACGGTTATGACCAGGTAGACCGCTGGGGCAATCCGAATTATGATTGTTCCGGGCTGGTAATCAGTTGCCTGGAAGCAGCTGGAATCCCGGCAAAGTCCAGCGGAGCAACTTATACCGGTAACATGCCGGACGTTCTGCCGAAGATCGGGTTCAAGGATGTTGTAAAATCCGTGAATCTGGCAACCGGCAGTGGAATGATCCGGGGAGATGTCCTGCTCGGAAATGGGCACACAGCATTCTGCTGTGGAAATGGTAAACTGGTGCACGCAAGTATCAACGAGAAAGGAACGGTCACAGGAGGAAAGTCTGGAGATCAGACTGGTAGAGAAATCTGCATCCGCAGCTATTACAATAAGCCATGGGTTCATGTGTACCGTTATACCGGAGTGACAGCATCTGCATCCGGAACGGTTAATGTGAGAAATTATCTCCAGAAAGGCGATTCCGGGGACGCAGTAAAAGAAATGCAGAAAATGCTGATCAGCTGCGGATTCTCCTGTGGAAGTTCCGGAGTAGACGGTTCCTTCGGCGGAGACACAGAGAATGCTCTGCTTGCGTTCCAGGCATTTTACGGTTTAGAGCAGGACGGTAAGTACGGACCGGTATCTAAGGCTAAGCTGGTTTCTGTTTACAACGGAAAGACAGCAGCCAGTGTTCCGGAAAAGAAGAGCACACCGTCTTACACTGCCGGACACGAGTATACCTTGCAGGTAGAGCTGAAAGTCCGGACAGGTCCCGGAACAAACTACAGCGCAAAGAAACATTCGCAGCTGACGCCTGACGGTCAGAAGCATGACAAAGACAAGGATGGTTGCCTTGATGCGGGAACCACCGTAACGTGCCAGGAAATCCAGCGGGTCGGAAACGATATCTGGATGAAAGCACCGAGCGGATGGATGGCTGCCTATTACAGCGGACAGGCGTTCATCGAATAATTAGATAAATGTACTACATATGCCCTGGGTATCTTCGGATGCCTGGGGTTTTTGAGTTTCAAAGAACGTAAAAAGCCCCGGAAATTTCCGGGGCAAAAAGAAACGCGCGCAGCTACGCGGCGAAAAGAATTGTTCTTTTTTCTGACCATTTTGTGCGTTCTGGTCACGTGTTATGATAACATATATATAGAAGAAATGCAATAAAAAATCCCGGGCAAATTACCCGGGAAACATATTGTATCATCGAAATATTTACAGTTACAATATATCATCTGTTATTGCATTCCGGTGGACCGGATGGAGAGATGGGCGCATCCATGCGGTATCTCTCTCAGCGTTTCACAGCACCGAACCGAATTGTAGCGGGGGTGTTGAATGATGTTGGTACCGAGGAATTAGCTCATCTCGAAATGGTATCCACGATCGTTCATCAGCTTACCTGTAATCTTTCGCTGGAAGAAATTCAGAATTCCGGTTTTGCTAATTACTATGTAGACCACACAGCCGGAATCTGGCCACAGGCGGCCGGCGGAGTCCCGTTTAATTCCTGCGAATTTCAGTCGAAAGGCGATCCGTTAACAGATCTGTTCGAAGATCTCGCTGCAGAACAGAAAGCCCGGTCAACGTACGACAACATCCTTCGCTTGGTAAAAGATCCGGAGGTAGCTGATCCGATTCGTTTCCTGCGGGCGCGTGAAGTTGTGCATTTCCAACGTTTTGGTGAAGCACTGCGTTCTGTACAGGACGAATTGAATTCGAAGAACTTTTATGCGTTTAATCCGTCGTTTGATGCAAAGACTTTCTGTGCGGCACCGCAGCCAGGGGCAGGTCAGGGGAATTGCTGCACAAGATAGTAAATTAAAAATCAAAGAACAGCACACCACTGGAAAATCCCATCTGAAAAACAGGTGGGATTTTTTGGGTTTACAGTAAGAAAATCTTATCCAGTCGTAAATCATTATCCCATCATAATATAGAAAAAAGACTTTCAAAAACAGAACAGTCAGAAAGGATGTTCCATGGAAGCAATGAATTATGTAAAGCCCGAACTCATCGTCGTTGCGTTCGTGCTGTATTTTTTTTGTGTTGCTTTGCGGCAGGCGCAGGCGGTGAAGAATAAGTACATTCCGCTGATCTTAGGCGGCATCAGTATGGTGCTGTGTGCGGTTTTGGTGATGGCGACGAGTGAGATTGAGACGGCGAAGGAAGGGGCGATGGCGGTTTTTACGGCGGTCACGCAGGGGATTCTGGTGGCGGGGCTGAGCAATTATGTGAATCAGATCATCAAGCAGATCCATAAGCCGGAGTGAACGGCGCTTCAAAAAATCTGTGTTATGCCGGAGCAGTCTGAACCGTCAGAAAGGGGAGAATATGAGAATTGATCGGTCGTATCTTGGAAATCAGAATACGTATGCGGAAAACAATCCCAAATGTATCGTAGTCCACAACACCGACAACTTCGCAGCAGGTGCCGATGCGCGGGCACATGCGAGAGCACAGCATGACGGGAATTTCCAGAACATTTCCGCACACTATTACGTCGATGACGGTGACACAGCCTACCAGGCGGCACCGCACAGCCGGGGGTGCTGGCATGTCGGCATTAATTACGGCGGAAAAAATCTGTTTCAGCAGTACGGCAACAAGAACAGCATCGGTGTGGAGATGTGTGTGCAGGCCGGGTATAATTATGAAAAAGCATTTGAGAATACTGCGGCACTGGTGCGGGAGATCATGCGGGAGACGGGGATTCCGCTGGAAAGAGTCTATCGTCATTATGACATCTGCAGCAAATACTGTCCGAGCCAGATCATGAACCGCGGTGACTGGGACCGCATGAAGCGGATGATCGGAAGCGGTGCAGGGAGCACAGGAACGGGAACAGCAGGCAGCGGAACAGGAAAAACGTATGCGCCCGGGATCTATCAGGTGCAGACAGCGGCCCTCAACATCCGTCAGGCACCGGATGCGGACAGCAGGATTGCCGGAACGATCCGGGATCAGGGAAGCTACACGGTGACGGAAATCCAGAACACAAGCTGGGGACGGCTTCTCTCAGGGGCAGGCTGGGTCAACTGCCATACAGCGTATTGCCGTTATGCCGGTCCCGCAAAAGAAAAATCGGCAGAGACAGCAAAGTCATCCGGAAAGACAGTCGCAGAGGACGGAATCTGGGGCGAAAATCTGACGCGCCGTCTGCAGGAACTTTTCGGCACACCGCAGGATGGAAAAATCAGCAATCAGCTGGCCGTCAACCGGAAATTCTGTGATGGCATCACAGCCGCCGAGTGGGACAGTACGCCAAAAGGCGGATCGGCCCTTGTAAAAGAAATGCAGAAATGGGCATCGGCCGGCATGGACGGCTATATCGGTCCGCAGACAATTCTCGCCTGGCAGAAAAAACTCGGCACGCCGATCGACGGCACAGTAAGCAGCCCATCCGTCATGGTAAAAAAACTGCAGAAGTGGTGCAACCAGAAATAGAAAAAAGAATACTCAAAGACCCGGTTTTGTGTTATACTGGAAGATAGTTTAAAATGAACAGAAAGAAAAGAGCTTCAAAAAAGACTCGAAGTGTCAAATGTAAAATACAAAAGAGAAAAAATAAAGGTAATTTTTGCATACAGATTCATCGGGGGAATTGCGGCTGACAGGAGAGAACAACAGCAGATGAGAAAAAAGGCAGTAAAAAATGCAGGAATGATACGAATTTATCTGAATATGGCATGGAAACTTTTGCAGAAAAACCTGCTTAGCATCGTGATATTTGAGACGGTCTACCGCCTGTTTTCCAGCCAGCTGGTTTCAAGACTCGCCAATGCGGCGATCAACTTTTCCTTAAAACAGCTGGGAACGAGTTATATGACATCGGAAAACTTCAACAAGATCATGCTGCATCCGCTGACCCTTCTGTTGATTTTTGGAATTCTGCTTGTTTTCTTTTTCTGTATGCTGTTTGAAATCTATGCTGTCATGGCGGCTCTGGAGGCCTCCTGGAAACGAAAACGGATTTCCGTTCCTGTCATGATGCTTGCCGGCGGAAGAGGAGCTGCACAGTTTGTGCGTGCCCGCCCGTGGACCTGGTTTTTATACATGGTAGCGAGCTTCCCGTACCTTTGGCTGCACAGCAGCTACAGCGCCATCCGCAGTATGAAACTGCTTCAGGTTTCCCTGACGAAGATTTTCAATGCCTTCCCGGCATACTGGATCCCGGTGGTGCTGACGATTCTGCTTGTCGCGTTCTCGTTTGTGTTTTCTTACACCATCCCGTTCCGGTGCATGATGACGGAAAAAGAGAAAAATACCCATCTGCGGGTGCGCCAGACACTGGAAAAACGCGTGCTGCGTGAGCTTGGCATCAACGTCTTTTTCCAGGTGATGATTTTTCTGATTACGTGGGTTCTGTATCTGATTTTCGGAACGGCTGTCGTTGCCTATGCAAAGCTGGTGAAAACGCCGTCTACCGTTGTCAGTACCGTCATCGTCTACGGTGACTGGGTCAAATCGACGATGAGCCTGATCGGCGGAGCGTTCGGCCTTGTCGGAAGCATTACGTATCTGTATCTGATTTTTATCCGTTCCTCCCGAAAGGGCTACCAGAAGAGCCGGACAACGAAAAAGCCGAGCTCGAAGCTGGTACGCACCTTCTGCGGTCCGGTAACGGCGGTGGTTCTCACGATCGCCATGCTGGCGGGAGAAACGGTTTATCTTGTATATGCCATGCGCGCAACACGTGCAGAGGCAACGGCTTCCTCCCAGTATATTTCGGTGTCAGCGCACCGGGGCGGAGCCAGAAAAGCACCGGAAAATACGATGAGCGCGATCAAATATGCAGTGGACAGCATGTCGGATTACGCGGAGATCGATGTACAGGAGACGAGTGATGGTGAGATTGTCCTTATGCACGACACAAATCTGAAGCGGACAACCGGTCTGAATGCCAGCATCTGGACCCTGACCTACGATGAAATCAGCCAGCTCGATGCCGGTGTACGATTCAACAAAAAATTCCGCGGCGAGCAGATTCCGAAGCTGGAAGAAGTCATCGCGTACGCGAAAGGAAAAATCAACCTGAATATCGAAGTAAAATACAACGGCCACAACCAGAATATTGTCAAAAAAGTGGTGAAAATCATCGAGGACAATGACTTTGTGGATCAGTGTGTGCTGACTTCCATGAACTACAATTTCCTCAGGCAGGCAAAGAAAATCAATCCGGATATCAAGACCGGGTATACGATGAAAATGTCGTACGGAGGCCTGGAGGATATGGACGCGGCGGACTTCTTTTCTGTAAAATATACGTACATCACAGAAAGCTTTGTAGAGCATGCGCACAGTCTTGGTAAAGAAGTCTGTGCCTGGACGCTGAATTATCAGGGAGATATGCAGCGGATGGTCAACTGCGGCGTGGACAACATTATCACGGACGATCCGGAGCTGGTGCGTAAGGTTATCCTCGGAACGACCGACCGAAATCCGGGCTTTGTCAGCCTGCTTGGCTATGCACTGAAATAAATGGAGGAAAACAATGGAGGTGGAAACTTCATGGCAGAGAAAGTAAACATGCCATCCCAGAAGAAAGAAAAGAAGAAAAAGAGGAAGAAAAAACTTCCTTCGGATTTTTATGATTATAACCTGCTGGCCTGCACTATTTTGCTGGTCAGCTTCGGACTGATTATGCTGTACAGCGCGAGTGCCTACGAGGCGGCCAGTACATTCAAGGGAAATGATATGTATTATTTCACGCATCAGGCGGGGCTTTCTGCTATTGTTCTGGTGGGGATTGTGATATTGTCGAAGTTTGTAGATTATCATAGTGTATGGTTCCAGCGGATTGCAGCACTGGTATACTGGGGAAGTCTCCTTCTGATGGCAGCGGTAAGGTTTACGCCGCTTGGTTATGAAGCCTACGGGGCGAGAAGATGGCTCCGGATCGGCGGTGGCAGTCTTCAGCCTGCGGAGATTGGAAAGCTGGGGCTGATTCTGTATTTGCCATACATTATCCTGAAGATGGGAAAAAATATGCGTACCATCCGCGCAAAAGCAATTGTCCTCGGACTTGGCGTGCTGCAGGCGCTGGCTGCGTGGATTCTGACGGACAACCTGAGTACCGCCATTATTCTGGGACTCATCGCCTGCGTCATTTTGTTTCTGGCGGACCCGGAGGTAAAATTTTATGCGCGTGTGATTCCGGGCGCGGCGGTAATTGGCGTTTTTGCGATTATCATTTTAAAAAATAATCTGCAGATCTTTGAAAGAATAGGCGGTGACTTCCGGTCGAATCGTATCTATGAATGGCTTTCCGGAGGCAGCTATCAGATTCTGCAGGGACTTTATGCGATTGGATCCGGTGGATTTCTCGGAAAAGGACTTGGCAACAGTACGCAGAAGATTACAACAATTCCGGAAGCACAGAACGATATGATCTTCTCGATCATCTGCGAGGAGCTTGGAATATTTGGCGCGATTCTTGTATTGCTGCTGTTTGGCTACCTGCTGTACCGTCTGTTTGTGGTTGCACAGAATGCGCCGGACGCGTATGGAATGCTGATGGTGAGCGGCGTTTTTGCACATATTTCCATTCAGGTTATTCTGAACCTGTGCGTTGTTCTGAAACTGATGCCGGCAACGGGAATTACCCTTCCATTTATCAGTTACGGAGGAACATCGGTGCTCTTTATCCTGACGGAAATCGGCATTGCCCTGTGCGTCTCCCGCTTTATTGTGTTCCAGGATGGAAAGAGCGGAGAAGGAGAGGCACAGGCGGAAGAACAGTAAAAGTAGAAAAATCTATTGACAAATGCCGGAATAACAGATACACTTTTTTCGAAAGAAATACTGGCTGCCGGGTAGAGGCAGGAAGGAGCAGAACAATGTTAGAAAAGATAAAAGAAATTTTAGTAGAACAGCTCAACTGTGATGCAGACAGCATCAACGAAGATACCTCTTTTAAAGATGACCTGGGTGCAGATTCCCTGGATCTCTACGAGATGGTTATGGCATTAGAAGACGAGTACGGAATTGAAATCGACACCGACGAACTGACAGACCTTTCTACCGTCGGCGACTTTATGGAATATTTGAAACAGCACGGCGTAGAGGTCTGAAAAAGAGCATTGCCGCTGGCAAAAGTGGAAGGATGGTGCAGCTCGGAAGAAACGCCGGGCTGTTTTCCATTCTAAATAAATGGTGGAAGGGAACAGACAAAAGGATTGTTCCAGAAAAACCAGAAATCAGGAGAAAAGAAAAATGAGCAATGTAAAAACAAGATTTGCACCGAGCCCGACAGGCCGGATGCATGTAGGAAATCTGCGTACTGCCCTGTATGCGTATCTGATCGCAAAACACGATGACGGAACCTTTATGCTCCGTATCGAGGATACCGACCAGGAGCGTTTTCAGGAAGGCGCACTTGATATCATCTACCGTACCTTAAAAGAGACCGGCCTGGTACACGACGAGGGACCGGACAAAGACGGCGGCTGCGGCCCGTACGTACAGAGCGAGCGTAATGCAGCAGGTCTGTACCTGAAATACGCAAAACAGCTGGTAGAGCAGGGTGACGCTTATTACTGCTTCTGTGACGCAGAGCGCCTGAGCCAGTGCAAGCGTAACGTAGGCGGAAAAGAAATCTCGATCTACGACAAACACTGCCTTGGTCTTTCCAAAGAGGAAGTAGAGGCCAATCTGGCAGCCGGCAAACCGTACGTCATCCGTTTCAATATGCCGACCGAAGGAACCACAACCTTCCACGATGAGATCTACGGAGATATCACCGTAAACAACGAGGAGCTGGAAGACCTGATCCTGATCAAATCCGACGGATATCCGACCTACAACTTCGCAAACGTCATCGACGACCATCTGATGGGTGTAACCCACGTTGTCCGCGGTAATGAGTATCTGTCCTCATCCCCGAAATACAACCGTATTTACGAGGCATTCGGCTGGGAAGTTCCAGTTTACGTACACTGTCCGCTGATCACCAACGAGGAGCATCAGAAGCTGTCCAAACGCTGCGGCCATTCTTCTTATGAAGACCTGATCGATCAGGGCTTCTTAAAAGATGCCATTGTCAACTTCGTAGCCCTTCTTGGATGGAGCCCGGAAGGAAACCGCGAGATCTATTCTCTCGAGGAGCTGGTAAAAATCTTCGATTACCACCACATCAGCAAATCTCCGGCCGTTTTCGATATGACAAAACTCCGCTGGATGAACGGCGAGTACATGAAGGCAATGGACGACGAGAAGTTCTATGAGATGGCGCTTCCGTATATCCAGAAGACAATCCACCGTCCGCTCGATTTTAAGAAAATTGCAGCCATGGTAAAAACAAGAATCGAAGTATTCCCGGATATTGCAGACCTCATCGACTTCTTTGAGGAAGTTCCGGAGTACGACGCTTCGATGTACACTCACAAAAAGATGAAGACAAACGAGGAGACCTCCCTTGCACTTCTTCAGGAAGTAAAACCGCTGCTGGCAGCGCAGGAAGATTTCAGCAATGATGCTCTCTTTGAGATGCTCAGCGCATTCGGAAAAGAAAAAGGATACAAGACCGGTTATATTATGTGGCCAATCCGTACCGCTCTTTCCGGAAAACAGATGACACCGGCCGGCGCAACGGAAATCCTTGAGGTTCTGGGAAAAGAGGAGTCTCTTGCCCGCATCGACAAAGCGATTGAGAAATTATCCAAATGATATATAATAATTCACAGAAAAAAGCGGTGATGCATACCACCGGCCCCATGATGGTCCTTGCCGGACCGGGGTCGGGGAAAACCGCAGTGATTACGGGGCGGACCTGCCAGCTTGTAACGAGCGGCATTTCCGCCTCTCGTATTCTTGTCGTAACATTTACGCGTGCGGCGGCAAAAGAGATGAAGGAGCGGTATTTGAAGGCGATGGGAAAGACGAGTACCCAGGTCACCTTTGGAACGTTCCACGGGGTATTCTACGCGATTCTGCGCCATACGTACCGCATGTCCGGCAACAATATTTTAAGCGAGGAAGAGAAAAAGCGGCTGATGCGCGAGCTGGTCAACCACTATGCCAGAGACCTGGAGGAAGAGGATCTCGAGGAAAATCTGGCGCGCGAAATCAGCACTGTGAAGAACAATCAGATCCCGCTGGAACATTACTATTCCGCCTGTATGCCGCAGGAAAAGTTCCGCGAAATCTATGAGGCGTATGAGAAATGGCGGAAGGAGAACAAAAAACTCGATTTCGACGATCTGATGGTGCAGTGCAAACGTCTCTTTCTGGAGCGGCCGGAGGTCCTCCGCGCCTGGCAGCAGAAATTTCAGTATATCCTGATTGACGAGTTTCAGGACATCAGCCCCGTGCAGTATGAGATTGTGCGGATGCTGGCGCTGCCGGAAAATAACCTCTTTATTGTCGGGGATGACGATCAGTCGATTTATCAGTTCCGCGGGGCCAAGCCGGAGATCATGCTGAATTTTCCGAAAGATTACCCGGGCGCGGCGCAGGTAGTGCTCGATAAAAATTACCGTAGTACGGAATTTATCGTGAAGCGGTCCCAATGCCTGATCCACCACAACAAAAAGCGGTATGAAAAGGCGATTTCCACCGACAACGAGAAAGGCGCTCCGGTTGCAATCCGGGGATATAAGAACCCGCGCGAGGAGATGCGTGCCGTTGCCGAGGAGCTGCGGGAGGCGGAGAAAAACGGCTGTCCGTATGAAGAGATGGCGCTTTTGTTCCGCACGAATCTTGGCTGCCGGACAGCAGTAGAGGAACTGATGGAAGCACAGATCCCGTTCCAGATGCGGGATACCCTGCCGGATCTCTATGACCACTGGATTGCGAAAGATCTGCTGACGTATCTGAATCTTGCGATGGGAAGCCGGAAGCGCGGCGAGTTTTTAAAGATTGCCAACCGCCCGAACCGTTATCTGTCGCGGGATGCCTTTGAGGAGGCGACTGTTTCGTTCGATGCACTTCTGGAATATTACGAAGAAAAAGACTGGATGTGCCAGCGGATCCGCAAACTGGAGCAGGATATCACGACACTGACGCATTTATCGCCGTTCGGCGCGGTCAATTACATCCGCTATGCGATCGGCTATGAACAGTATGTGAAGGAATATGCTGCATACCGCCATCTGAAAGAGGATGATCTGATTTCCGTTTTGGACGAGCTGCAGGAGGCGGCAAAGACCCAGAAAAGCATCGAGGGCTGGTTTGCACATATTGAGGAATACCAGCAGAAGATGAAGGAAAAACAGAAGCAGCGCGCAGAGAGTGCGGAAGGAGTTATGGTTTCCACCCTGCACAGCGTCAAGGGACTCGAGTACGACAAGGTCTATCTTCTTGACGTCAACGAGGGTGTAATGCCGTATCAGAAAGCAGTCCTTGCGGAGGCGATCGAGGAGGAGCGGCGGATGTTCTACGTCGGAATGACGCGCGCCCGGAAAGAGCTGACGCTCTGTTATGTGGAGGAACGGTTTGAAAAGAAAGTCGAGCCGTCCCGGTTCCTGGACGAGGTGATCCAGTAAATTTGTACTGTTGTGAAAGATGTCGAAAATAAATTTACTAATTGATAAAATTTTAACAAATAATACATTGACAAAGTTTTAACAATGAAGTATAGTAATGACTGTAAGCGGGAACAATAAGATGACCGCAAAGCGAGGAGGAAAAACATTATGAAAATTTTATTTTACGATACCCAGAACTACGACAGAGAATCTTTCGACCGAACCAAAGAGCAGTTTCCAGAAATTGAAGTGGAATATTTAAAAACCGGCCTTGCTGCAAGAACCGCTTCCCTGGCAAAGGGCTACGATGCCGTGTGCGCCTTCGTAAACTCCGATGTCGGAACAAAAACCGTAGAAGCACTGCATGAGGCAGGCGTCAAGCTGATCCTGATGCGCTGCGCAGGCTTCAACAACGTAGATTTAAAGACAGCTGCAAAATACGGCATTGATGTACGCCGTGTACCGGGTTACTCCCCGGAGGCTGTAGCTGAGCATGCGATGACACTGGCCATGACGGTCAACCGCCACATGCACAAAGCATATACGAAAGTAAGAGAAAACGACTTCAGCCTGGGCGGACTGATGGGATTTAACTTCTATCAGAAGACCGCCGGAATCGTCGGAACCGGAAAAATCGGTGCGGCTATGGCAAGAATCTGCCGCGGTTTCGGCATGAAAGTCATTGCTTACGATGTATACCAGAATGAATCCTTAAAAGATTTTGTTACGTACGTAACTCTTGATGAACTGCTGGCACAGAGTGATCTGATCTCCCTGCACTGCCCGCTGATGGACAGCACATACCACATGATCAACCGCGAGAGCATCAAAAAGATGAAAGACGGCGTGATCCTGGTCAATACGTCCCGCGGAGGTCTGGTAAAGACAGACGACCTGATCGAGGGAATCCGTGCAAGAAAATTCTTCGGCGTCGGCCTTGACGTATACGAGGAGGAAACCCCGAACGTATTCGAGGACCGTTCCGATGAGATTCTGGAGCACTCCACCACAGCACGTCTCCTGTCCTTCCCGAACGTTATGATCACTTCACATCAGGGATTCTTCACCGAGGAAGCACTGCGTGCGATTGCAGAGACCACACTGCAGAATGCACTGGATTTCGAGGCAGGAAAAGAGACCCCGAACATTGTCCGTGCATAATGGAAATCCACTAGAAAACAGTTATCTTATAAGAGAACAAGAGACAACCCATTTTCGGCGGGTTGTCTCTTTTAAATTATGAGAAAATAGTGTATGATGGTAGATAGCAGAAAAAACGGCCAGAGGAAAACACTGGCCGGATACAAAAGGAGAGCAGGATTTTATGGACTGTAAAGAAGCAGAAAAATTAATACAGCCATACGTGCAGGGAAATATGCCGGAGAAAGAGATGGAACCGTTTATTTCCCATATCCGGAAATGCCATACATGCCACGAGGAACTGGAGACATATTTTATTGTGAACCGTGCGATGGCATATTTCGAGGATGACGCGCCCGATTCCTACAATCTGACAGGACTTCTGGAACGCGATCTGGAGAAAAAAGAGGAAGAAGCGAGACACCGCCGGTACAAAGATACGTTTTTCCGGGTGCTGATGCTGATTCTCGTTCTGTTTCTGGTGCTCCTGGCTCTGCACTATTTTGAAGTGATAGAATTACCCTGGCTGAAAGGATTATTATGAGTGATAAAATCGTATTACTGGACGGACACAGTATTCTGAACCGGGCTTTTTACGGCGTACCGGATCTGTCCAATGCAGAAGGACTGCACACGAACGCCGTATATGGATTCCTGAATATTCTGTTTAAAATTCTCGATGAGGAGCAGCCGCAGTATCTTGCCGTGGCGTTTGACCTCCATGTACCGACATTCCGCCACAAAATGTATGACCAGTACAAGGGAACGAGAAAGCCGATGCCGCAGGAATTGCGCGAACAGGTCCCGGTGATCCAGGAAGTGCTCGCAGCAATGGACATTGAGATTGTCACAAAAGAGGGCTATGAGGCGGATGATATCTTAGGAACGCTCGGCCGCAAATGCGAGGCGGAAGGGATGGAAGTTACGATCGTATCCGGAGACCGCGACCTGCTGCAGCTTGCAACGGACCACATTCTGATCCGGATTCCAAAGACCGTAAAGCGTGTGACGACGATTGAAAATTACCACACGGCAGAGGTGCTGGAAAAATACAGTCTTCTCCCGAAACAGATCATCGATCTGAAAGCGCTGATGGGCGATACCGCAGACAATATCCCGGGTCTGCCGGGTGTCGGCGAGAAAACCGCAACGAAAATCCTGCTGCAGTACGAGACACTGGAAAATGCGCATGCACATTTCGAGGAGATCAAACCGAACAAGGCAAAAGAGGCGATGCGTGATCATTATGATCTGGCGGAATTAAGCAAAAAACTTGCAACGATTGATACCGATGCGCCGGTGGAGCTCGACCGTGAAAAAGCGGCACTCTCGAATTTTTATACACCAAAAGCGTATGAGATGTTCAAACGTCTGGAGTTTAAAAACCTGCTGGGCCGCTTTGAGGAGACGAATGCAGAACCAGAGGATGCCGTCTTTCTGCGCACCGTAACGGATTTTTCCGAGGCGGAAGAACTCTTTGGAACCATCGCGAAGGAGGAGAAGGCAGGAGCCGCTCTTCTGACAGAAGAAACCCCGAAGGACGGACCGATGGCAGATCGGAGCCGTTCACTTGTCGGTATGGCAGTTGCGTATGGAAGCGGAGAGCCGGATGTTGTTTACTTCCCAGCAGAAGGTTTCCTGACCGGAGATTATTTAAAAGAAAAATTGACTGAGCTGCAGAAGCAGATTCCGCTTTTCTGCGTCATGGACGGAAAAGAATTTCTGAAGGATATGCCGGACGCCGATGAAGCCCATCTGTTTGATGCCGGAATTGCCGCGTATTTATTAAATCCATTGAAATCACAGTATTCGTACGATGATATCGTAAAAGAGTACGTACACCGCTATGTGCCGGCAGTGGAAGAGATCTTCGGCGGAAGCAAGATTCCGACCGCAGGAAAGATGACGCCGGAACAGCAGGAGTCGTATGCAGGTCATCAGGCGTATGCTGTATTTGCCGCACAGGAAAACATGGAAAAGCTGCTGAAGGAGCAGGGCATGTGGGATCTGTACCGGAATGTGGAGATTCCGCTGGTGTTTACGCTCCGTCAGATGGAAGCGGATGGAATCGCCGCAGAAAAAGAAGCACTTTCCGTTTACGGAGCTGAGCTGGCGGAGCGGATCGGAGAGCTGGAGGCACAGATTTACGAGGAGGCTGGCGAGGAGTTCAACATCAATTCCCCGAAGCAGCTCGGCGTGATTCTGTTTGAAAAGCTGCAGCTTCCGGGCGGCAAAAAGACCAAGACGGGTTATTCCACCGCCGCCGATGTGCTCGAAAAGCTCGCACCGGATCACAAACTCGTTGCCGATATTCTGGAGTACCGCCAGCTTGCTAAACTGAAATCGACGTACGCCGACGGTCTGCAGGCCGTGATCGGGAAAGATGGAAGAATCCATTCGACATTTAACCAGACCATCACCGCGACCGGCCGTATCAGCAGTACCGATCCGAATCTGCAGAACATTCCGGTGCGGATGGAGCTTGGCCGTCTGATCCGGAAAGCCTTCGTGCCAAAGCCTGGCTGTGTCTTTCTGGATGCCGACTATTCCCAGATTGAGCTCCGCGTGCTGGCCCATATGTCGGGCGATGAAAACCTGATCGAGGCGTACCGCGAGGCGGAGGATATCCACCGCATGACGGCATCGAAAGTGTTCCATGTGCCGCTTGAAGAGGTAACACCGCTGCAGAGAAGAAATGCGAAGGCGGTCAACTTCGGTATCGTATACGGCATCAGTTCGTTCGGTCTGGGCCAGGATCTCGGCATCAGCCGGAAAGAGGCAGAGGCCTATATCCAGCAGTATTTCGAGACGTATCCGGGTATCCATGAGTTTTTGAACCGCTGCGTGGAGGATGCCAAAGAGAAAGGCTATTCCGTGACGATGTTCGGACGCAGACGGCCGATGCCGGAACTGAAATCGAGCAACTTTATGCAGCGGTCATTCGGCGAGCGCGTTGCGATGAATGCGCCGATCCAGGGAACGGCGGCGGATATTATTAAAATAGCGATGATCCGCGTGGCGAAACGGCTGAAAGAGGAGCAGTTAAAGACCAGACTTCTTCTTCAGGTACACGATGAGCTGCTGCTGGAAGTGCCGGAAGACGAGCTCGAAAAGGCAGAACAGATCCTGGAAGAGGAGATGACCGGGGCAGCACATCTGGCTGTCAAACTCGAGATCGATATGCACACAGGAAACAACTGGTACGAGGCGAAATAGCGCACTCATACCAGGAGCGAAAGGATACAAAAGAATGAAAGTTTTTGGAATTACAGGCGGCGTGGGCGCCGGAAAAAGCGAAGTGCTCACGTACCTTGGGCAGAATTATGATGCAACGGTGATCCAGGCGGACGAGGCAGGTTACCTTGTGATGCTGCCGGGCGGCGAATGCTATGGAGAGATTGTGAAGCTGTTCGGCAGACAGATCACCACAGAGATCGGCGAACTTGACCGGAAACGGATTGCTGAGATCGTTTTTCAGGACGAAGAAAAGTTAAAAGCCCTGAATGCGATCGTTCATCCGGCGGTAAAACGGTATATCAAAAAAGCCATTGCAGCCGCGGAAAAAGCAGGGACGGAATACGTCTTTGTGGAGGCCGCACTCTTAATCGAAGAAAAATATGATGAAATTTGTGATGAACTGTGGTATATTTATGCGGATGAAGAAGTCCGGAAGGAGCGATTGATCGAAGGACGCGGCTATTCCGAGAAGAAAGTTCGCGAAATCATGGCAAATCAGCTTTCCGAGGATGAATTCAGCAGCCACTGCGATTTTGAAATCGACAACAGCGGCGATTTTGAGGAAACAAAAAAACAGTTAGACCATAGGATGAAAAAATATGAAACTTTGTAGTATTGCAAGTGGTTCGAGCGGAAACTGCATTTTCGCGGGAAGCGAGACCACAAGCCTTCTGATCGATGCGGGCATCAGCGGAAAGCGCGTGGAGGCGGGGCTGGCTGTTCTCGATCGCAGCGCGAAGGAGCTGGACGGCATTCTCGTGACACATGAGCATTCCGATCATATCCAGGGCCTTGGCGTGCTGGCGCGCCGGTATGGTATTCCGATTTACGCAACGGATGGAACAATTCAGGCGATGCAGCAGACGAAGAGCCTTGGAAAGTTCCCGGAGGGGATTTTCCACACGATTCACGCGGATGACACGTTTACGCTGGGTGATATCGCCGTACATCCGTTTACGATCTCCCACGATGCGGCAGAGCCGGTCGGCTACCGCATGGAATCCGGCGGGAAATCGATTGCGATTGCGACGGATCTTGGCGTTTACAGCGATTACACGGTTCAGAATCTGACCGGGCTGGATGCCGTTTTGCTAGAGGCAAATCACGACGAGAACATGCTTGCGGTCGGACCGTACCCGTATCCGTTAAAACAGCGGATCGCCGGGGCGAAAGGCCATTTATCGAACCTGGCGGCAGGCCATCTCCTCTGCGAGATTCTGCACGACAATCTGCAGGAAGTGCTGCTCGGCCATCTGAGCAAGGAAAATAATTATGAGGCACTGGCCTTTGAAACTGTGGCCTGCGAGGTCACAACGGGTGATAATCCGTATCACTCGGGTGATTTTCATCTCGCTGTCGCTAAAAGAAGTGAAGTATCACCGTTAATTGAGGTTTAAATATACATTTTTAGAGCTACATACCATGTTTTTCGCAAGGCCGCCATTACCGGTTTTTCCGGGGCTTTGACATAAAACCAGAAAAAGGAGAATGGAAACATGAAGAAGACAATTATCACTGTCGTAGGCAAGGACACCGTGGGCATTATCGCAAAGGTATGTAATTATCTGGCAGAGAACCAGGTAAACATCGAAGACATTTCTCAGACGATTGTGCAGGGATATTTCAACATGATGATGGTAACGGACGTCTCCAAGAGCGAGAAATCCAACGCAGAGCTTGCAAAAGATCTGGAGGAGCTTGGAAGTTCCATCGGCGTTGTCATCCGCTGCCAGCATGAAGATATTTTCAATATGATGCACCGTATCTAAAGCGAAGGAGAAAAACGACATGATAAATCTGTTTGAAGTAAAGGAAACGAACGAGATGATCGAAAAAGAGAATCTGGACGTTCGTACCATTACCCTTGGAATCAGTCTTATGGACTGTATCGACTCCAATCTTGACAAGCTGAACCGCAAAATCTACGACAAAATCACGACGACTGCCAGAAATCTGGTTTCTGTAGGTGAGGAGATCGAGGGCGAGTTCGGTATTCCGATTGTAAACAAGAGAATTTCCGTTACCCCGATTGCCTTAGTCGGCGCAGCAGCCTGCAGAACGCCGGAGGATTTCGTGACGATTGCACGGACTCTGGACCGTGCGGCAAAAGAAGTCGGCGTCAATTTCCTCGGCGGCTATTCCGCTCTGGTAAGCAAAGGTATGACGACAGCAGATGAGCTTCTGATCCGTTCTATCCCGAAGGCACTGGCTGTGACGGATTTTGTCTGCAGCTCCATCAACCTTGGCTCCACTAAAACCGGTATCAACATGGATGCTGTCAAACTGATGGGTGAGATCATTAAGAAGACGGCGGAGGCAAGCAAAGAGAACAACTGCCTTGGATGCGCAAAACTCGTTGTTTTCTGCAATGCACCGGACGACAACCCGTTCATGGCAGGCGCTTTCCACGGCGTAACCGAGGCGGATGCCATCATCAATGTCGGCGTTTCCGGCCCTGGTGTTGTCAAACATGCTCTGGAAAAAGTACGCGGCGAGAACTTTGAGGTACTCTGCGAGACGATCAAGAAGACGGCGTTTAAGGTAACGCGTGTCGGACAGCTCGTTGCACAGGAGGCTTCGAAACGGCTGAACATTCCGTTTGGTATCATTGACCTTTCCCTGGCACCGACTCCGGCGATCGGAGATTCCGTTGCGGATATCCTTGAGGAGATCGGCCTCGAGCACGCAGGTGCACCGGGAACGACAGCGGCGCTGGCGCTTCTGAACGATCAGGTGAAAAAGGGCGGTGTTATGGCATCTTCCTATGTCGGCGGTCTCTCCGGCGCATTCATCCCGGTTTCTGAGGATCAGGGTATGATCAACGCAGTCAACGACGGCGCACTGACCATTGAAAAACTCGAGGCAATGACCTGTGTCTGCTCCGTAGGTCTTGATATGATCGCCATCCCGGGAGACACGAAAGCATCGACCATCTCCGGAATCATCGCAGATGAGCTTGCCATCGGTATGGTCAACCAGAAAACAACGGCAGTCCGCCTGATCCCGGTCATCGGAAAAGGCGTGGGCGAGACCGTAGAATTCGGCGGCCTCCTCGGCTATGCACCGATCATGCCGGTCAACAACTTCTCCTGCGAGGCATTCGTCAACAGAACAGGAAGAATCCCGGCACCGATTCATTCGTTTAAAAACTAAAGAGAAAGCTGAAAAGCCGGCAGTGATCCTGAATGGAAAGGATCGCTGCCGGCTTTTTTACCATCTGCGCAAATAAAAATAGTAATTTTAAGGAATGTATAGTATGATATATTACATACTGATAATTTTACTTGCAACCCATAAAAAGTGTAAGAAAAAATGAATTATTACGGGGAACTTCAGCGATAGCAGCCGTTGTTCTAGCAATACCTCTGCGGATGTGCATGTGAAGGCCGCCATAGAAAACACAAAGTATTATTTGAACAAAAACGGCAAAATGCAGACTGGCTGGCAGAAGATCGGTGGAAAATGGTATTACATGGATAAGAACGGAGCGCTGCAGGAATCTAAATGGATCAGCGGAATTTATTATGTAAAAGTCGATGGGCAGTCCGTTCGTCTGATGAAAGACCGGAAAGCTTTCCTTCCTCCCGGTAAATCGCACGGATCGGGTTCATGATGAGGTACAAAACAGACTGTTTCCTCAGATCTTTCGGTATGACCTCCAGTGCCTCATGGAACTTGCGCCTGTAATGTACCCAGCACCCTGCGATCTTCAGATCTCCAAAATATGATGTTCCTCAACTTCGACTTTTCAGGCACAAAGCGGTAACATCTTGATATGGCATCTGGAAGCTGTTTTCATTCTTTTTGCCGATCTGTTTTTTCTTTTTGGCTGCTCTTATTGGACAGCACGATCTGTTCCATCATCAGCTGCATCTTATCATTGCGGGTCTGTGTCTGTTTTGTCAGTTCCTCCATCTGATCCTGAAGACAGAGAAACAGAAGAAAATATATCTGCCGAAAGTCCATTTCCGTTTTTGATACACATCACTGGAACTTCGGGCACAGTTGCTGTTCTTTTTTTGCCTTTTAACGCTAAAAGGTAATGTTTTTCTTGTGTGCAGTAAAGTGTTAGAGTATAATAAAACCAGTTTTTTTGCATAAGTTTAGGCGGAGAATCCTGCCGTAGCAGGATCCTTTCTTACGGTGTTATTTCACAGACGTAACCATAATAGTTTTACTGCAGGGGGGATAGAAAATGAAAACAAAAGAGATTCAGGAACTCTATCAAATAAAATTACATAGTATGGACACGATCCTGCATCAGATATCGCTTATGGATCAGGTGGAAAATGAGCAGGAGCTGTCAGAAATCATTCACTCTTTGTTGCAGGCGATTGGAAACTATACAGGGGCAGACCGGGTATATGTTTTTGACTGGGAAACTGATCAGAAGGACAGTCTGAGCAATACATTTGAATGGTGTGCCGATGGAGTGGCACCAGAGATAGATAACCTTCAGGCAATCCCGGTCAGTTCGATGCCGAACTGGGTGAAACGATTTGAAAACAAGGAAGTAATCGTGATTCATGATCTGGAAGCGACAAAAAATTCTGAACCGGAAGAATATGAATTGTTAAAAACACAGGAAATATGTTCCTTGATTGCGGTGCCGATTTATGCCAATCATCAGATGAATGGATTTATCGGGGTAGATAATCCTGATTTGAGGCAGAATGAGATTTCCATTACACTGCTGTCTGATGTTGGCGGACATCTTGGATGTGTGAGGGAAAATCTGAAAAGTACGGTACTGTTGAAAAAGGCTCTTGATGAGGCGACAAAGAGGTCAGAGATTATTGCCGCAATTGCTACGTTGTATGTAACAATCGTACAAGCCAATGTTAAAGAGCGGACATATGAGCTTTTGAAAGGCCATGACCTTGTGCAAAAAATCCTTGGACAAAAGGGGAAAATTGATGATGTTATGGAAAGACTTCCAACAGCATTTGCCGCCCAGGAAGAGAGAAAAAAATACCGGGAGTTTCTTGACTTTGATACATTGACAGAGAGACTTCGTAATACGAATTTTGTTTCGATTGAATTTATGGGAGTAAACGGAGAATGGCGGCTGGCCAGATTTATTGTAAAGAGCAGAGATGCACATGGAAACGCTGTGGATGTGCTTTATGTCGTACGAGATATTACGGAAGAAAAATCACGGGAACTCATGTATCAGAAACAGCTTAAGGAAAGCATGGAAGATGCTCATCGCGCGAATCTTTCAAAAACAGCCTTTCTCCGGCGTATGAGCCACGATATCCGTACACCGCTAAACGGAATCGTGGGGATGATCCATATCGCTGAAAAATATAACAATGATGTGGTCAAGTTAAGGGAATGCAGGAAGAAGGTACTTCAGTCCGCCGATTATCTGCAAAATCTGATCAACAATGTCCTGGATATCAGCAAACTGGAATCCGGTTCCCTTGTGTTGGAACATAAATCCTTTGATCTGGCAGAACTGTTAAGGAATAATCTGATGGTTGTTGCAATGAGTGCTTATGAGAATGGTGTAAGATTTGAAGGCGGCGTGGAAGCAAGCACAATCCGCCACAGATATTTGATTGGAAGTCCGGTACATCTGAGCAGGGTTTTAATGAATCTTTCTTCCAACGCGATTAAATACAATCATTTTCATGGAACAGTGAATGTTCATTGCGAAGAATTATCGGATGATGGGAATATAGCTGTTTTTCAGTTTGTATGTTCAGATACCGGTCTTGGTATGAGTGAAGAATTTCAAAAACATGCGTTTGATGCTTTTGCGCAGGAAGGCAAACAGTCAACTACAACATTCAGTGGCTCCGGTCTGGGACTTTCGATTGTCAAAGATATTGTTGAACGGATGGGTGGAACGATAGAACTGGAAAGCGAAGAAAATGTAGGAAGCACGTTTACGGTTACGGTTCCATTTGAAATAGATTATTTGGTTGAAAATAATGATTCACAGAAGGACAGCTACTCACAGGATATGGATCTGTCAGGAAAACGGGTGCTTCTTGTTGAAGATAATGTCATTAATATGGAGATAGCCCATGCAATCCTGGAGGAGCATCTGAACATTACAGAAGCGAAAAACGGAAAAGAGGCATTTGAAATATTTCAGAATTCCAGGTTGGATGAGTATGATGTCATCATCATGGATGTGATGATGCCGGTCATGGATGGGCTGGAAGCAACAAAAGCAATTCGTATGCTGGAACGTGAAGATGCCAAAAAGATTCCAATCATTGCCATGACGGCAAATGCTTTTGAGGAAGATCGGAAAGCATGTCTGGAGGCCGGGATGAATGAACATATTGGAAAGCCGATTGATATTCCGCAATTAAAAAGAGTGATCACAAAACTGCTGACAAAAAGGGGTAGTAAACGCAAAAACATAATCATTCATTGAAATTAAGAAGAACTATAGCAATTTTATTAGGACTTTTGATATGAAATAAAACCCAGCGGGAGTGCTATGAAGCATTAATAGTACATGAGAAAACAAGGAGGAATTCAGTTGTTGGAGAAAGCGGTTCAGGCTGCAATATATGAAAAAGCTCTTAAAAATCATTATATAGAAATCCTGTACATTGATTTTGAAGATACAGGAAAATGCATCAAGCTTCATCAGGATATGCAGCTGCTTAGTGGCGAAAACATTTTCCCAGAGTCAGATGAGCAAATGTTTGATGATTATATCCGTGAGAAAATCATGCGTTATGCATCTGGCAATATAGATGATCTTAATCGGATAAAACAGCAGATGACGATGGAAGCAATCACACAGGGAACAGCAGAACACATCATACATCATGTTATGATCAATTTTATACTGAATGGTGAGATGCGTTTCATGCAGTTTGACTTTACAAGAGAAAGTGCAGATACAAAAAATGTTTTCCTGTTTGTGGAGGACTATACAGTTCCACAGCAGCAGGCGTTTATCACTACGTTGCGCTCTATTGAAAACAGTGCTGTTCTGTTTTGTGTTCTTTCAGAAGAAAAGGATGCCAAAACAACGCTATGCTATGATCCGGTTTTTATTACCCGGGGCTTTGCAGATATGATGGAAACTACACAGCAGCAGATGATGCTGCTGCAGAAGAACCCTTTTTGCGAAACCGTACATCCGGATGATCAGCAATATGTAGAAGAATCCGTGAGAAGCCTCAATATAGAGCATCCGCATACGAACATTTTTTACAGAAAAAGAAATCCGCAGGGAAAATGGTTTTATATGCAGTCGGATCTTTCCTATCTCATCGTTGGAAAGAAAAAATATATCTATGTGACCTATCAGGATGTCAGTGCATTGCAGAAGAATAAAGAATTGTCAAATGCACTTCATCATAGCCAAAGACGGGATGAAGAGCTTACAAAAGCATTGGAGACGCTTGGAACGGTATTTACCAATATATTTATAGTTCATCTGGAGGATCAGAAAGTAGAATGGTTAAAAATCCAGGCAGATAAGGAAAATATCCTGAAGCGATGCCAGAATTTCTGTGAGATAAGAAAACTGATCCATGATAATTATATGCTGCCGGAATGCCAGAAAAGCTATCTTGTGTTTACAGATCTTGATACGATCAGTGAACGGTTTGAAAAACATAAGATTCTTCGGTATATTTATCGTAACAGGAACAGACAGTGGATAGAAGTAAGTGTCATTGTCCAGAATCGTGATGAGAATGGCAGGGTGACAGATATCCAGTTTCTGACACATGATGTGACAGATCAGAGAGAAAGGGAGCTGCAGCAGGAAGATGCCCTTCGGATCGCCCTTGCTTCCGCAGAACATGCAAACAAGGCAAAAACAGCATTTTTAAATAATATGTCACATGATATCCGCACTCCTATGAATGCGATCATTGGTTTCACAGCCCTTGCAGCAACCCATATGGACCAGCCGGAGCTGGTGAAGGATTATCTGACAAAAATCAGTACGTCGAGTCAGCATCTTTTGAGTCTGATCAATGATGTTCTGGACATGAGCCGCATTGAAAGCGGTGTTGTTAAGATAGAAGAAAAAGAGGTCTGCATCCCGGATATTCTCCATGATCTAAAAACGATTATACAGGGGAATATTCAGGCAAAACAGCAGGATCTTTACATTGACACACAAGATGTTGTCCATGAGAATGTTATCACGGACAGATTACGTCTGAACCAGATTCTTTTAAATATAGTAAGTAATGCAATTAAATTCACTCCGGTAGGTGGTACGGTCAATATCCGTGTATCTGAGAAACCATGTAACAGAAAGGGATTTACTATCTTTGAATTCAGAATCAGGGATAATGGAATCGGAATGTCTGAAGAATTTCAGGCACATGTGTTTGACTCCTTCTCAAGAGAACGATCCTCTACTCAAAGTGGAATTAAAGGGACAGGACTTGGTATGGCAATCACCAGGAATATCGTGGATATGATGGGCGGAACCATTTCATTGACAAGTAAAGAAGGAAAAGGGACGGAATTCGTTGTCGCACTTACTTTTAAAACACTGGATAAAGCTACCGTGTATGGACCTATTCCTGAATTAGTGGGTGCAAGGGCGCTGGTTGTGGATGATGATGTTCATACCTGCACCAGTGTAAGCAAAATGTTACGTGAGATTGAAATGCGGGCAGACTGGTCTACTTCCGGAAAAGAAGCAGTCATTAGGGCAAAGGAAGCCTTTGAACAGAACGATGCGTTCAAAGCCTATATTATCGACTGGCTGATGCCGGATATGAATGGAATTGAAACAGTGAGAAGAATTCGTGCTATGATTGGGGACGAGACACCAATCATTATTCTGACGGCATATGACTGGGCAGATATTGAACAGGAAGCAAAAGAAGCTGGAGTTACTGCATTTGTGGAGAAGCCAATCTTCATGTCGGAATTAAGGAAAGTCCTGACAAAGCCTATGGATATAAAAGAAGAGCCATTGCTCCAAACAGAAAGAGAGAATCGTTATTCTGGTAAAAAGGTTCTTCTTGTGGAGGATAATGAACTGAACCGTGAAATCGCCACAGCTCTGTTGGAAGAAATCGGAATAATAGTAGACTCCGTGGAAGATGGAACAGATGCTGTTGAACGGATGAATGAAGTGGAGGATGACAGATATGATCTGATCTTCATGGATATTCAGATGCCTAAAATGGATGGCTATATGACAACCAGGGAAATTCGTACTCTGAAGAATAACAGGAAAGCAAATATTCCAATCGTTGCCATGACCGCAAATGCATTTGAAGAAGATAAAAAGAAGGCATTTAAAGCAGGTATGAATGGTCATGTTGCAAAACCAATTGATATAAATACGATACTTGCTGTTTTTGACCAGATGTTTGGAACTTCATAAAATCCGCACGAATCAATGCCACGTAAAGGAATAAAAGTGAAAATGAATGAATCAGTATTGCAAAGGGGTATCATTTTTATATTGTGCATTTGCATCCTTTTTTCAATCTGTCCGGTTTATGCTTTTGCAGCAGGAAATCAGAAAGAGAAAATTGTCAGGATTGGTGTGCCGGATGATACGTATGATAAGATAAATGGAAATGGAAAAAGAAGCGGATATGGATATGAATATCTGCAGAAAATCGCAGGTTATACCGGGTGGAACTATGAATATGTAGATTGTACATGGGAAAATTGTTTTGATAAATTAAAAAATGATGAGCTGGATATGATAGAAGGAATCTCTTATACAGAGGAACGGGCAGAGAATATGCTTTTTTCCGGTATTCCAATGGGAGACGAAAGATATTGTGTCTACGCAAAACCTGATCATACAGACATCTCATCCTCTGACACTGCATCTTTCAATGGAAAAAAGATTGGGGTGCTTATGAATTACCTGCCGGAAATGGTATTGAACGAGTGGGAAAAGAAATATAATCTGCATACACAGCATGTCAATGTTTCAAATAATGAAGATGCTTTGAAGAAAATTGCAGACGGAGAAATTGACGGTTTTGTATCGTTAGAGGATTCCCGTCTGGGTGGGTACGGAATGGCAGCCTTAACGAATATCGGAAGTTCCAAAATATATTTTGCGATTGGCCAGAGTCATTCTGATTTAAAGACAGAGCTGGATAATGCTATGAGAAGGATCACGGATGATGATCCTTATTATGCAGATGAACTGCATAAGCAGTTTCTGTCAGTGGACAGTGTTTATTTTCTGACGGGAGAAGAACAAAAATGGCTGTCAGAGCATGGAGCAATCAAAATCGGTTATTTGATAAACGATGGTGGGGTCAGTACTCTTGATACAGAAACCGGAAAAGTGAGCGGCCTGATCACGGATTACATCCAGCTTGCACAAAACTGCCTGGAAGGGCAGACTTTGAAATTTTATATCAAGGAGTATGATTCACAAGAGAATATGCAAAAAGCATTGCATGATAGAGAAATTGATATGATTTTTCATGTGATGCAAAATACGAATGTTGCCGAGGATCTGGGCTATGATCTGACAGATACTGTCTGGAAGTATGATATGGCGGCTGTAACGGTTAAAAATAGTTTTGATGAAAATGCCGAAAATACGGTTGCGATACCAAGAGAAGACAGTGATTTGAAGTCTTATGTTTCCCAGAATTATCCACAGTGGCATGTGAAGGAATATGCTGCCTGGAAGGATGCAAAAAAGGCTGTTTATAATGGAAAAGCAGACTGCATGATTATGGACTCAGGCAAGTTGGAACAATATTCTGATGATAATAAACTGCATAGTGTTTTTCTGGAAAAGTACGATATGGTGTCATTTGCAGTCAGACATGGAAACAGCATGCTGCTGTCTATACTGAACAAGACGATAAAAACAATGTCTGCTTCACAATTCTCCAATGCTGTGTATATGTATGACAGTAATCTGAAGAAGGTTACGGCAAAGGAGTTTATAAGGGACAATTTCTGGAGTTTTACGGTGCTTGTTGTATCTGTTTTTTTGATCGTGCTGATACTGATACTTGGACTCCTCCAAAAAGCCAGAATTGCAGAGAAAAAGGCAAAAGAGGCACAGAAGCAGGCAGAAAAGGCGAACAGTGCAAAGACAGATTTTTTGAGACATATGAGCCACGATATCCGGACACCTTTAAATGGAATTAGTGGGATGATCAATATATCAGAGCGTTATTATGGCAATAAAGAAAAATTGGATGAATGTAAAGCAAAGGTAATGGAATCCATGGACTATCTGCAGTCCCTTCTGAATAATGTTCTGGATATCGGAAAAGTAGAATCTGGAACAATACAGCTGGAACACAAGCCATTTGATCTGGTTGCAATGCTCGTAAAACAGATTTCGATTGTTGAGACAAATGCAAAAGAGTATGGTATCAGCTTTGAAGGCGGAGCTTCCATGAGTACTTTTCATCACAGATATTTTATTGGCAGTGAGGAATATCTAAACCGTCTTCTTATGAATCTTGCCGGAAATGCCGTTAAATATAATCGAAGAGGTGGTAAAGTAATCCTGTATTTCAATGAGATTTCAAGCGATGAAAAGACAGCGGTTTTTGAATTTGTATGTTCCGATACGGGACTTGGTATGAGCGAAGAATTTCAGAAACATGCATTTGAATCCTATGCCCGGGAAGGAAAAGAAACAACGAATGGATATAGTGGTGCCGGACTGGGACTTTCTATTGTAAAAGATATTGTAGACAGGATGAACGGAACAATCAAACTGGAAAGTAAAGAAAATGCAGGTACAACGTTTACCGTCACGATACCACTTGAGATTGATCATAATGCTGAGAAGGAACAGCAAAAAAAAGTGGAAAAGCCTGATCTGTCAGGTAAGAGTGTATTATTAGTTGAGGATAATGAGCTAAATCTGGAAATTGCAAAAATGCTGCTGGAAGATGAAAAGATGGTTGTGACTACGGCGGAAAATGGCGAGAAGGCTGTGGATATTGTTTCCCAATCAGTTCCGGGCAGATTTGATTTCATTTTTATGGATGTTATGATGCCGGTAATGGATGGATTAGAAGCAACCAGACAGATAAGGACATTGAACCGTAAAGATACAAAAGAGATACCAATTATTGCGATGACAGCTAATGCATTTCAGGATGATATCAGGGACTGCATAGATGCCGGAATGAATGCACATATTGCAAAACCCATTGACAGTAAAAAAATAGAGGATACTTTGCAATTGGTTTTAAAACAGAAAGTGCAGTAAGACAATTTGAACGCCAGATCGCGAAGCGACTGCGTTCAGGAGCAAGTGGCGAAGCGGACCTGGAATGTCCGCTTTACTTTCCAGAAAAGGAAAGAAAAGATACGGATGGCATCGGAATTACCATCAGCTATTTCAAAAGGATTTTTAACAATTCGTCCAAAGGTACTCAGTTATCACCGTTTACGATATAAGCAGATGCTGATGCTGGAAAAAAGCTGGTTCTATAACAGAACCAGCTTTTTTGTGTATTCATGGACGAACGGTGTCCCTGTTTTGTGAGAACGGACAGTCTCGTAAAAAAGAGAGGCCTGTATATCGCTCTCAAAGGCGGCAAGTGCATCGCCGGTAAGAAGCCGCGGGGCGTCGGCTGCCTTGGTAATGAGCGGCAGAGAAGAACGTCTTTTAATCTCTTTTAACAATGCACCGGCACTTTTTCGGAAACCGAGAACACGGTTATAGCCGGCCGGGTACAATGTTTTCTGGTTCAGAAGCAGATGCATCAGGGCGCGGCTGATGCGGGTATACGTCATTTCCTTTGTTTTAAGCTGCATGGCGAATTCTGAAAATGAGGAGCATGCGTGGCGCTGGCGGAGGATGCGGTTGGCAAGATCCGGCGAGAGGTCGAGACAGGAGGAGAGAGATTCCTTCGTCTCCGTGAGGAGCCGTGCGGCGAGGAGCAGGCTGAAATCATCGGCGGTCAACAGTCCATGAGATGCGACGGCATTCTGAAAAGCGTGAAAGACCGCTTCTGGCATGCAGGAGGCGAGCGCGGATAGTTCCAGATCCTTATGCGGATTGGAAAAAAGAAGATTCCGCATTGCTGTAGCAGAAGGGAGTGCATGTGTGAAAAGCGCTCCTTCGTGGTATCCGTTGCCCTCCCGGCGGATCGTTACCGGCCGAATGCGGCTTTGTGACAGCAGAAGTGCCTGGACATATTCAATGCCTAAAATATTGTTTGGTTCTTTTAAAAAGGTATCAAGTTCTTCTTTTGAAAGCGAAGAGAAGGAAGCGCTGTCAGAAAAATAAGCGGAAAGTGCCTGTGCGCGCGCCGTCGGGAAGGAAAGTCCGTTCCGAAGCAGACCGGAGAGCAGCTCACGGTATTCCTCCGGCTCATGGAGCAGAATATCAGCGAGTTCCAGAAACGGCGCCGTGTCTCCATATTCACTGCCAAAGCAGAGAAAATCGACACAGCCAAGCGCAGTAAGAAGCGATACCGCCCCGCGTGCGAAATGCTGTGCACTGCCGAGTGCAAAGTGACACGGAAGCTGTAAGATAAGGTCCGCGCCGCCAAGAAGCGCCAGCTCCGCACGGTCGTGTTGGTCGAGAATCGCAGGTGCGCCGCGCTGGACGAAATCGCCGCTCATAATCACGACAAGATAGTCCGCCCCGGTCAGCTCCCTGGCTTTTGCCAGCTGATAAGCATGGCCGTTATGAAAAGGATTATATTCTGCAATGACTGCGGTAATGGTCATAAAACGTACCTTCTTTCGAAAAAAATAGCACGATTCCAAACAGAGAGGAACCGCGGATCACATAGCCCTATCGTAACAAAAACAGAAAAGGAATGCAAGAATTCCTCCGTTTTGGATTTTTTGTCCAGTTGTTTTGAATTTTATACTTGCGAAAGGGCAAAAAGCGTACTACAATGAGAATATCGAGTAAATTTATCGAAAGGAGTCAAAAGATCATGGGATTTATTGACACAATTAAAGCAAGAGCAAAAGCAGACAAAAAAACAATTGTACTGCCAGAGTCAGAAGACAGAAGAACATATGAGGCTGCTGCACAGATCCTGAAAGAGGACCTTGCAAATCTGATCATCATCGGAAGCGAAGAGGCAGTAAAGAAAGGCAGCGAGGGACTGGATGTCTCCAAAGCTACTATTGTAGATCCAGAGAAAAACGAGAAAACACAGGCTTATGTAGATAAGCTGGTAGAGCTTCGTGCAAAGAAAGGCATGACTCCGGAGAAAGCAAGAGAGACCATCCTGAATGACTATACATATTATGGCGTTATGATGGTTAAAATGGGAGATGCAGACGGACTTGTTTCCGGTGCCTGCCATTCTACCGCAAACACCTTACGTCCATGCCTGCAGATCTTAAAGACCAAACCAGGCACAAAACTCGTATCCGCATTCTTCCTGATGGTAGTTCCGGACTGCGAGTACGGCGATGACGGTGTATTCGTATTCGGTGACTGTGGTCTGAACCAGAACCCGAATCCGGAAGAGCTGGCTGCAATCGCAGAGTCTTCCGCAGAGTCCTACCGCATGCTGACCGGAAACGAGCCAAGAGTTGCTATGCTTTCCCACTCCTCCAAAGGAAGTGCAAAACATGCTGATGTAGACAAAGTTGTTGAGGCTACCAGAATTGCAAAAGAAGCAAACCCGGATCTCGCACTCGACGGCGAGCTGCAGCTTGATGCCGCTATCGTTCCAAGCGTAGGTGCATCCAAAGCTCCGGACAGCAAAGTAGCAGGAAAAGCAAACGTTCTGATCTTCCCGGATCTGGATGCCGGAAACATCGGATACAAACTGGTACAGAGACTGGCAAAAGCAGAAGCATACGGCCCGATGACGCAGGGTATCGCAGCTCCAGTCAACGATCTGTCCCGTGGATGCTCCGCAGAGGATATCGTTGGTGTTGTAGCAATCACTGCTGTACAGTGCCAGGCACAGTAAGCACGAAATAAAACCAATTACAAGCGGTTTTCTGGCCGGCTGCGGAGAACAGGCCGGCCAGAAGTTTTAATAAGAATTTTAAAATAGGAGAATTTAGAAATGAACGTATTAGTAGTAAACTGCGGAAGTTCCTCTCTGAAATTCCAGCTGATCAATTACGATAACCGTGACGTCCTGGCAAAAGGACTCTGTGAGCGAATTGGTATCGACGGACGCCTCGTTTATGAGCCAAAGAACGGCGAAAAAGAGGTAACAGAAGCAGCAATGCCGACACACGTAGAGGCAATCCAGATGGTTCTGGACGCTCTGGTAAACGAGAAGAGCGGCGTCATCAAGAGCCTGGAAGAAGTAGATGCCATCGGACACCGCGTTCTGCACGGCGGAATGAAGATCACAAACTCTGTTATCATCGATGACGAAGTAATCAAAGTTATCGAGGAGTGCGCTGACCTCGGTCCTCTGCACAATCCGGCAAACCTGATGGGAATCAATGCCTGCATGAAACTGATGCCGGGCGTTCCAAACGTAGCAGTATTTGATACCGCATTCCATCAGACCATGCCTCCGAAAGCATATATGTACGGTATTCCGAAAGAGTACTATGAGAAATATGCAATCCGTAAATACGGCTTCCACGGAACTTCTCATAAATTCGTATCCAAGAGAACCGCAGAGTTCCTTGGCAAAGACTACAACGATCTGAAGATCATCGTATGCCATATGGGAAATGGTGCTTCCCTTTCGGCTGTAAAGAACGGCAAATGTGTAGATACCTCCATGGGTCTTACCCCGCTCGAAGGTGTGATCATGGGAACCCGTTCCGGAGATATCGATCCGGCCTTTGTTGAGTATCTGTGCAACAAAGAGAACCTGACCGTATCCGAGGTTCTGAACATTCTGAACAAGAAATCCGGTATGCTCGGCATGACCGGCATCTCCAGCGATTACCGTGATGTATCTGCAGCAGCAGAGGCAGGCAATCAGGATGCCATCAACTGTCTGGAAGCATACGCTTACCGCATTATCAAATACATCGGTTCCTACATCGCAGCTATGGGCGGCGTAGATGTGATCACCTTCACCGCAGGCCTTGGAGAGAACGCTATTCCGCTTCGTGAGACCATCTGCAAAGCATTTGAGTTCATGGGTCTGGAATTCGATTCTGAGGCAAATAACTGCCGCGGCGTTGAGAAGATCATCACCAAAGAAGGCTCCAAGATTACAGCATGCGTGATCCCGACCAATGAGGAAATCGCAATCTGCGAGGAGACCGTAGAGTTAGTAAAAGGAAAATAAAAAATAATTCAAAAAGCAGTTGACAATTCTTACCTTCCCGGGTATAATTGGTAAAGTGTGATTAGGAGAACAATATGAAAATCAGTCTGACCAAGTTATTTGCGCAGGACGGAAAGTCCGAAAAGTATGAAATTCCGCTTACATCCGAAACTTTTTCGATCGGCGGGCAGGACTATCGGGTAATCGAAAAACATCCTGTTATCCTTGGCCTTACGCATGAAGGCAATCGTGTGATCACGATCACCGGCAGCGCAGACCTTACAATGGAGATTCCATGTGCAAGATGCCTGACACCGGTAGCGACTCCATTCCAGCTCGAGTTCAATCTGCAGATTGATCTGAATCTGTCAGAGGAAGAACGCGAGGAAAAAGAAGAGGACTCTTCGTTTGTGGAGGGAGACGAGCTCGATGTGGAAGAACTGGTTCGTAATGAGCTCATAGTCCAATGGCCGATTCGAGTGCTGTGTAAAGATGACTGTAAAGGAATCTGCAGCCGTTGTGGTGCGAATCTGAATATTCAGACCTGTGATTGTGATACCACAGGGCTAGACCCCCGAATGGCTGCAATCAAAGATATATTCAGCAAATTTAAGGAGGTGTAACTATGTCCATTTGTCCTAAGAATAAATCTTCCAAAGCAAGACGCGATAAGAGAAGAGCAAACTGGAAAATGTCTGCTCCGAACCTTGTAAAATGCAGCAAATGTGGTGCTCTTATGATGCCGCACAGAGTTTGCAAAGCTTGTGGTTCTTACAACAAAAAAGAAGTCGTTGCAATGGACTAATATTCATAAATCGGAATCAGTTCCGATGTGCAATGCAGCAAAAGGCTCCCGTCACCGGGGGCTTTTTTGTTGTCTCTGCGGGTTGTCTGGAAGCGTCATATAAAAGATTTGACGTGGTGTGTCGTGATGTGCTATAATGGTCTCGGTAAGAATTGAAACAATATTGCAACATTTTCGTAACAATTATAAAAAAGGAGTGCAAAGCATATGAAGAATAGACGAATCATATTTCTGGCAGCATGCATGTGCAGTGTAGTATTCCTCTCAGGATGTTCCACAGACAGTCTGATGGATAAAATGATGGGAACTGAGACGACGGTTTCGTCTTCGGCCAGTGTAGATATTTCAAAAGAGGACAGCGATGCTGTTCATGTAGATGCCAATCTGGAAAAGCCGGTTTTTTCGGTAAATCCGGTGGAGAGCCTGCAGATTCCCGTTGGAAATACATCTGGAAAGCTGACTTGTGAGGCAGGAATAACGGGAGAAGGCACAGTAACATATCAGTGGTATAAGAACAACGTAAATTCCAACGGCGGAGGAACGCCGATTGAAGGCGCAACAGAAGTGACATACCAGGTCGATACTTCGGCGGAGGGCAAAGATTACTATTACGTTGTGGCAACAAACACGGTTGGAAATACTGTTTCCATGGCGACGAGTACGGTAACAGAAGTTACGGTAATTCCGGCAGGGAAATGGGTTCAGAATGAAAACGGATGGCAGTATCAGAATAATGATGGAAGCTATGCAACCAATACCTGGCAGAATATCGACGGCTACTGGTACGTGTTTGATGAAAATTCATACATGGTGACAGGATGGTACTGGAGCGGAGAAGAATGGTATTATCTGGCGGACAACGGTCAGATGCAGACCGGCTGGTTCACGCAGGATGGTGAGGAATATTATTTGGATCCGGATACCGGTGTCATGGCACGGAATACAACCATAGACGGTCATGAGATGAATTCGAGCGGAGTCAAGGTTTCTTAAGAAAAATAAGATAAAACAGAGCGGGTGGATTTTGGAAAGATAAATCCACCCGCTTTTTTGGAATACAGGAGAAAGCGCGGATGGGCATTTGTGCTTGATTTTTGCAAAGGAGTTTAGTATAGTTAATACAGCACTTGCATGAGTGCTTTTAGAGCGTGGTTGAAAACGGTTTTTTGAAAGAAAAAGAGTTTTCAAACGCGCTTTAGAAAAGAGAAAAGAGGAAAAAACATGAGTGACTTAGTCAGAGTTGCAGTGGACGCGATGGGCGGCGATTATGCGCCTGTGGAGCCGGTAAAAGGCGCCGTTGAGGCCGTAAACGCAGATGAACGTGTCAAAGTCCAGCTGGTCGGCCAGGTGGATGTCATCGAAAAAGAACTGCAGAAATATACGTACCCGAAGGAGCGGGTTGAGATCGTTCCGGCAACCGAGATCATTGAGACGGGAGAGCCGCCGGTCAATGCGATCCGCCACAAAAAAGATTCTTCGATCGTTGTCGGCATGAAAAAAGTGCGCTGCGGAGAGGCAGACGCGTTTGTCTCCTCCGGAAGCACCGGAGCAGTCCTGGTCGGCGGACAGACGATCGTAGGACGCATCAAGGGCGTAGAGCGCCCGCCGCTGGCTCCGCTGATCCCGACGAAAGACGGTGTATCCCTTCTGATCGACTGCGGTGCGAATGTTGATGCAAGACCGTCCCATCTGGTGCAGTTTGCCATGATGGGTTCCATCTATATGGAACACGTTGTCGGCATTAAAAATCCGCGTGTGGGAATCGTGAATATCGGTGTGGAAGAAGAAAAAGGAAACGCGCTCGTCAAAGAGACGTATCCGCTTCTGAAAGAAAACCCGTATATCAACTTTGTCGGCAGTATCGAAGCAAGAGAAATTCCAAACGGAGCCGCAGACGTTGTTGTCTGTGAGGCGTTTGTCGGAAACGTTATCTTAAAGCTGTATGAGGGCGTCGGCGCGACCCTGATTTCCAAGGTAAAACAGGGCATGATGACATCTCTGCGCAGTAAAATCGGAGCCCTTCTTGTGAAACCGGCGCTGAAAGAGACACTGAAGTCTTTTGATGCCAGTGAGTACGGCGGAGCACCGCTGCTTGGCTTAAAAGGACTCGTTGTAAAAACGCACGGAAGCTCAAAAGCCAACGAATTTAAAAATTCCATTCTCCAGTGCATTTCATTTAGCGAGGAGAAGATTCCGCAGAAAGCGCAGGAGCATCTGGCAGACTATAAGAGCAGCAGGGAGGCAGCGAAAGATGGAATTTGAGAAATTACAGGAGATCATTGCGGATGTATTAAACGTAGATCCGAATGAAGTAACCATGGAGACAACCTTTACAGATGATCTGGGAGCGGATTCCCTGGATGTATTTCAGATTGTGATGGGAATTGAAGAAGAATTTGATATCCAGATCGAAGCAGAAGAAGCAGAGCACATCGTATCGGTTGAGGATGCGGTGGAAGCGATCAAAAAGAAACTGGCAGAATAATAGAAAATGGCGAAGGGGCTGTTTGCTACAGGACAGCCCCTTTGTTACCGTCCGCAGAACACCTGCAAACGGTAACTATGAGGAAGGACAGGCTTAAAACAGGTTATGAATAATATTGATAAACTCGTGGATTTGGAAAAGAAGATCCAGTATAAATTTCAGGATTTCGGACTGCTGGAGATGGCGATGCGCCATTCTTCCTACGCAAATGAGCACCATATGGAGCGCCTGGAGTGCAACGAGCGTCTGGAGTTCTTAGGAGATGCCGTGCTGGAAGTTGTATCCAGCGAATTTTTATACAAGACATTCCCGCGTCTCCCGGAGGGCGAGATGACGAAAAAACGCGCCAGCCTCGTCTGTGAACCGGCACTGGCATTCTGTGCCCGTGAGATTGACCTTGGCAGCTTTCTGCTCCTTGGAAAGGGCGAGGAGGCAACCGGCGGCCGTCACCGCGATTCCATCGTTTCGGATGCTATGGAGGCAACGATCGGTGCGATTTTCCTGGACGGCGGCTTTGAACCGGCAAAAGCGTTCGTTCTGAACTATATCTTAAACGATATCGAACACAAACAGCTTTTCTACGACAGCAAAACGATTCTGCAGGAGCTGATCCAGGGTGAGACGGATGAAGAGATTGTTTACACCATCTTAAAAGAAGAGGGACCGGATCACGACAAGAGCTTCTGGGCACAGGTCAGCGTCGGAAAGAAAGCGCTCGGTACCGGAAAGGGCAGAACGAAAAAAGCGGCAGAACAGGCAGCGGCATACGATGCAATTCTTGCCAGAAAAAAAGCGTAGGTGAATTATGTATCTCAAATCCATTGAAATGCAGGGATTTAAGTCGTTTGCCAACAAAACCATTCTGCAGTTCCACGACGGTATTACCGGCGTTGTAGGGCCGAACGGCAGTGGAAAGAGCAATGTTGGCGATGCGGTGCGCTGGGTGCTCGGCGAACAGAGCGCCAAGCAGCTCCGCGGCGGAAATATGCAGGATGTTATTTTCTCCGGAACCGAGACGAGAAAGCCGCTCGGCTACGCGTCGGTTGCAATTACACTCGACAATTCCGACCACAAGCTGAATGTCGATTTCGAGGAAGTCACGGTGACGAGACGGCTCTACCGCTCCGGTGAGAGCGAGTATCTGATGAACGGCGCATCGTGCCGGTTAAAGGACATCAACGAGCTGTTCTACGATACCGGTATCGGAAAAGAAGGCTATTCCATCATCGGACAGGGTCAGATTGATAAGATTTTAAGTGGTAAGCCGGAAGAGCGCCGGGAGCTGTTTGACGAAGCGGCAGGAATTGTCAAATTCAAGAGAAGGAAGGCCGTGACCGAAAAGAAGCTGGCGGAAGAGCAGCAGAATCTGGTGCGCGTCAACGACATTCTCTCGGAACTGACAAGGCAGTTAGAGCCGCTGGAACGCCAGTCTGAGACGGCAAAGATTTATTTAAAGAAGAAAGAGGAATTAAAGCTCCTCGATATCAATATGTTTCTGCTCGAGATGGAGCGCATCCGGAACGATCTCGCGAAAGTAGAAGACCGGTACCGGATTACAGAAGAGCAGTTAAAGAGCACGAAAGAGGCTTTTGAGCATACGAAGCAGGAGTATGAAAAGCTGGAACAGGAGCAGGAAAAACTGGACCAGACGATTCTTTCTGCGCGCGATCAGGCGGGGGAGAATGCACTGAAACGCCAGCAGCTCGAAAACCAGATCGAGGTGTTGAATGAGCAGATTCATGCATCGGAGAGGAACAGCGACACATTAAGAGAACGTCTGGAGGCGATCCGCGCGGAGAGCCGCACAAAGACGGCAGAAAAAAATACATATCAGGCAGAAAAGGACGGGCTTCATGAAGCACTTCTTGCGTCAGAGACGGAAAAGAGTGAGAAAGAGGCCGCTCTCTCGGAATGCCAGGGGCAGATCCAGGCAGTCGAGCTGCAGAGTGAACAGGATAAGAGCGAAGTCATCGGCCTTCTGAACCAGCGGGGTTCCACGAAGGGAAAAATGCAGCGCTACGATGCGATGCTCGAGCAGATCGGCATCCGAAAGGCAGAATTAAGCCAGAGGGTGCTGCATTTAAAGACGAGCGAGTCCGAACAGAACGGGCAGATGGAAGAACTGCAGAACGCGTTTGAAGCGCTCGAAGAGACGGTAAGCAGCCTGAAACAGCAGTACCAGGAGGCAGATCAGAAGATTACCGCGCTGACGGCGGATCTCTCGAACCAGACGAAAGAGATGGAAGCCGGCCAGACCAATTACCACAGAGAAGCGTCAAGGCTCGAATCCTTAAAGAACATCACCGAGCGGTACGACGGCTATGGAAACAGTATTCGGAAGGTCATGGAGCAGAAAGACCGGAATCCCGGCATCCACGGCGTTGTGGCGGATCTTCTGCAGGCGGAGAAAAAGTACGAGACGGCGATCGAGACCGCACTTGGCGGCAGCATTCAGAATATTGTCACCGACAATGAGGCGACGGCGAAATACCTGATTGAATACCTGAAACGGGGCCATTTCGGCCGTGCGACGTTCCTTCCGCTCACCAGTATGCGCGGGAAAAAAACGCAGGTGAATGAGGATGCGGCAAGAGAAACCGGTGTGCTTGGTGTGGCAAATGCACTTGTTTCGTACGACCCGGTGTATGAGGGCCTTGTGGCACAGCTGCTTGGAAGAACGCTGGTGGTCGACACGATCGACCATGCCATTGTGATTCAGCGGAAATACCGTCAGACGCTCCGCATGGTAACCCTCGAGGGCGAGCTCTTGAGCCCGGGCGGTTCCATGACAGGAGGTTCGTTCCGGAACAACAGCAACCTGCTCGGAAGACGGCGTGAGATTGAGGAACTCGAAAAGAGCGTACAGGGTCTTGCGAAGGAACTGCGGGAAATCCAGCAGGAACTTGAAGAGAAGAAAAATAAGCGGAATGAAATCCGTGATCTCCGCACCGAGCTGAATGAAAAACTGCAGCGGCAGTACATCGAGCAGAATACGGTGCGCCTGAATCTGGAAAAAGCGCGCGAGAAAAAGACGGAAATCCGTCTGGATTTTGAAGCGCTTCAGAAGGAGAGTCTCGAGATTGAAAATCAGATCGCCGAGATTGAGCGGAACCGGAAAGTCATCGGTCAGGAAATGCAGGAATCGGTGGAGCGGGAAAGCACGCTGCAGGAGAATATCCAGAAGGCACAGGAGGCGCTTACAGGGCTTCGCCGCCGGGAAGCAGAATATACGAAGGATCTTGAAGAAATCCGGTTAAATTACGCAAATCTGTCCCAGAAGGATGGATTCCTTGCCCAGAACATCCGCCGTCTTGAGGAAGAGACGGGAAAACTGGAAGCGGAAAGCCGCACCATGCTGGAAAAAGCGGCGGAGGAAAAAGACGATGTCAAAAGGAAACAGCAGGACATCGTGGAGATCCAGAAGACGATTGCAGCAGCAGTGCAGGCAAAAGAAGAGGAAGACCGCCGGATTGTGGAACTGCAGGAGAAAAAAGAAGCATTAAGCGCAGATCACAAAGAATTTTTCGAGAAGCGGGATCAGCTCTCCGACCAGATTTCCCTGATGGACAAAGAGTGCTTCCGTCTGAACAGCCAGAAAGAAAAACTGGAGGAGACAAAAGAGGCACAGACCTCGTATCTCTGGGAAGAGTACGAAGTGACACCGGGCCACGCAAGAGAGTTCCAGATGGAGGAGATTCCGGAGCGCAGTGAATTAAAGCGGCGTGTGCTGGAAGTAAAAGATGCGATCCGGAAACTTGGCTCTGTCAATGTGAATGCGATTGAGGAGTACAAAGAGATTTCGGAGCGCCACGCATTTCTTGATGCACAGCACACCGATCTTGTCAAAGCGGCGGAGACACTGCAGGGCATCATCGATGAGCTGGATGCAGGTATGCGTAAGCAGTTCACGGAAAAATTCGAGGAGATCCGGAAAGAGTTTGACCGCGTGTTCCGCCAGCTGTTCGGCGGCGGAAAGGGAACGCTGGAGCTCGAGGAGGACATGGATGTGCTCGAGGCAGGTATCCGCATCATCTCCCAGCCGCCGGGAAAGAAACTGCAGAATATGATGCAGCTCTCCGGAGGCGAGAAGGCACTGACCGCGATTGCGCTGCTTTTTGCAATCCAGAACTTAAAGCCGTCCCCGTTCTGTTTACTTGACGAGATCGAGGCGGCGCTCGACGATTCCAACGTAACGCGTTTTGCGCAGTATCTGCATAAGCTGACAAAAAATACCCAGTTCATCGTCATTACCCACAGGCGCGGTACGATGACGGCGGCAGACCGTCTGTACGGCATCACGATGCAGGAGAAGGGTGTTTCTACCCTTGTTTCTGTCGATTTGATCGAGGGAGAACTGGACAAATAGAAACGAATAAGATACAATACGAAAGAAGTAAGATAGAAAAGATAAAGGGAGGCGAACGGTATGGCGGAGGAGAAAGTAGGCTTTTTCAAACGTCTTGTCAACGGTCTGACGAAGACCCGAGACAGCATTGTAGCTGGAATTGATTCTATTTTCAGCGGCTATTCCAATATTGATGACGATTTTTATGAGGAGATCGAGGAGATTCTCGTCATGGGAGATATCGGCATCAATACAACGACCAAAATTATTGACCACTTAAAAGAACGGGTGGCAGAAGAGCACATTACCGATCCGGCAGAGTGCAAACAGCTTCTGATCGAGAGCATCAAAAAACAGATGGATGTAGGCGATACAGCCTATGAATTTGAAAACCGGAAATCGGTAGTGCTGGTGATCGGTGTCAATGGAGTCGGAAAAACGACCTCCGTCGGAAAGCTGGCCGGCCTTCTGAAGGATCAGGGCAAAAAGGTTGTTCTTGCGGCAGCAGATACGTTCCGTGCAGCGGCAGGCGAGCAGCTCACGGAGTGGGCGCACCGCGCCGGCGTGGATATCATCGGCGGACAGAACGGAGCAGATCCGGCGTCCATCGTGTACGATGCAGTCGCAGCGGCAAAAGCCAGAAATGCGGATGTGCTGATCTGTGATACGGCAGGAAGACTTCACAACAAGAAGAACCTGATGGAAGAGCTCCACAAGATTTACCGGATTCTGGAAAAAGAGTACCCAGAGGCATACCTGGAAACGCTGGTGGTGCTGGACGGTACCACGGGCCAGAATGCGCTGCAGCAGGCAAGACAGTTTGCAGAAGTGGCAAATGTCACCGGTATCATTCTGACGAAGCTGGACGGAACTGCAAAGGGCGGTATCGCCGTTGCCATCCAGTCCGAGCTTGATATTCCGGTCAAATACATCGGCGTGGGCGAGAGCATCCACGATCTGCAGAAATTTGATGCAGACCAGTTTGTAAATGCACTGTTCCATACATCCGAAGAGAATGCTTAAAAAGACAACAAGGAGAAAAGACTATGGCAGAAGAAATGCTGACACTCCCGAAATTTGAGGAAGCGTCTGAAATTGTAAAAAAAGTAACACAGGAGACCAAACTGGTTTACAGCAAATATTTCAGCGAGCAGACGGGAAATAAAGTCTACTTAAAACCGGAAAATATGCAGCTGACCGGCGCCTATAAGCTGCGCGGTGCCTATTACAAAATCAGCACCTTAAGTGAAGAGGAGCGCGCAAAAGGACTGATCACCGCATCTGCAGGAAACCATGCACAGGGCGTTGCGTATGCGGCAAAATGCTACGGTGCAAAGGCTGTCATTGTGATGCCGACGACCACACCGCTCATCAAAGTAGAGCGTACCCAGAGCTACGGCGCTGAGGTTGTTCTGTACGGAGATGTGTACGATGAGGCATGTGCAAAAGCATACGAGCTTGCAGCAGAGCATGGCTATACCTTTATTCACCCGTTCGATGATCTGACCGTTGCAACCGGCCAGGGAACCATCGCTATGGAAGTGATTCAGGAGCTTCCGCTCGTAGATTATATCCTTGTTCCGATCGGAGGAGGCGGACTGGCTACCGGTGTTTCCACACTGGCAAAACTGCTGAAACCAAACATCAAAGTCATCGGTGTTGAGCCGTCCGGAGCAGCCTGTATGAAGGCTTCTTTTGAAAAAGGCGAGGTAACGACCGTATCTCCTGTCAGCACAATTGCAGACGGTACTGCAGTACAGACACCGGGATCCAAGATTTTCCCGTATGTAAGACAGAACCTGGACGAGATCATTACCGTGGATGATGATGAGCTGATCGTAGCATTCCTTGATATGGTAGAAAACCACAAGATGATCGTCGAGAACTCCGGTCTTCTGACTGTGGCTGCATTAAAGCATCTGGATGTCAAGGGCAAAAAGATTGTTTCGATCTTAAGCGGCGGAAATATGGACGTCATCACCATGTCTTCCGTGATCCAGAACGGACTGATCCAGAGAGACCGTATCTTTACTGTATCCGTTCTTCTGCCGGATAAACCAGGCGAGCTGGTACGCGTTTCCCAGGTGATTGCAAACGAGAACGGAAACGTCATCAAACTGGACCACAACCAGTTCTTCACAACGAACAGAAGTGCTGCAGTAGAGCTCCGCATCACAATGGAGGCATTCGGCACCGATCACAAGAACCGTATTGTCAAAGCACTGGAAGAGGCTGGCTATACACCGAAGATTGTAAGACCGAACCTGTAAAAACAGAAATTGCAGAGAAAATTCTGAAAAAAAGAAAAATAAGAAATCAGAGGGATCCGGAAAGGAATTTCCTCTGATTTTTTTTGAGCAGGAAAAAACCCTTGCATGCACAAGGGTTTTCATTCTGCGGAAGATGGGACTTGAACCCACACGATCGCAATGACCACCAGATCCTTAGTCTGGCCTGTCTGCCAATTCCAGCACTTCCGCATGTTCTTTAAGTTTTTGTCATCTCGCTGACGACAAGATGTATTATAGCACCAGAGTTGTAAGCCGTCAACACTTTTTTTGAAAAAATTTGAAAAATTTGAAAAATAAAAAAGGAAATCGGAATCGGGCACCGAATATAGGAAATAGGAGGACAATGAAAAGAACTGTTACAGGCATATTACCGGGAAAGAGGTGGTCTTCGTTTGAACTTGAGAGAATCGTTTGAAGAACGGGAATTTCAGGAGCTGAGTCCTTATGCGGCGCACAGCCGGAATTCCAGAGGAAGGGACCGATATGAACCGGAGTGTGACATCCGCACCGTCTACCAGAGAGACCGGGACCGGATTCTCCACTCCAAAGCCTTTCGCAGGATGAAAGACAAAACACAGGTGTTTCTCGCTGCGCAGGGCGATCATTACCGGACCCGCCTGACGCACACACTCGAGGTGTCCCAGATTGCCCGCACGATTGCGCGGGCGCTGAATCTGAATGAGGATCTGACCGAAGCCATTGCGCTTGGCCACGATCTCGGACACACGCCGTTTGGCCATTCCGGGGAAGCGGCGCTCAATGCGGTGCATCCCGGGGGCTTCCGCCACGCGGAACAGAGCGTCCGTGTCGTGGAGGTTCTGGAAAAGGAAGGACAGGGCCTGAACCTGACCTGGGAAGTGCGGGATGGAATTCTGAACCACCGCACGGCGGGAAAGCCGTCGACCCTGGAGGGACAGGTTGTGCGTCTCTGCGACAAGATCGCCTACATCCACCACGATATGGACGATGCCATCCGTGCCGGCATTTTAAGCGAGGATGACATCCCGATTACGATCCGCGTCGTCCTTGGCGATACATGCCGCGAGCGGCTCAATACGCTGATCCACGACATTGTGGAGCAGAGCCGCGGAACGGAGTATGTGCGCCAGTCGGCGGAGATTGCCGAGGGCATGCGCATGCTGCGGGAGTTGATGTTCGCGAACGTCTACCGCAACCCGGAGGCGAAAAAAGAGGAGGAGAAGGCAAAAAAGATGCTGATTTCCCTCTACACCTACTACCAGGAGCACCCGGAACAGATGTCCCGCGAGTACCGGAATCTGATCGGGTGCGGCGAGGACAAGACACAGGTAGTATGCGATTACATTGCCGGTATGACCGATCAGTATTCCATGCACAAATACGAGGAGCTGTTCGTGCCGAAAGCCTGGGCGGTTTATTAGATACAGGGAGGAAAAAATGCGATATTCCGATGATTTAGTGGAAGAGATTCGTATGAAAAATGACATCGTAGATGTGATATCCGGCTACGTAAAGCTGACAAGAAGAGGAAGCTCTTACTTCGGGCTCTGCCCTTTCCACAATGAGAAGTCCCCTTCCTTTTCCGTCAGCCCAGGAAAGCAGATGTATTACTGCTTCGGATGCGGAGCCGGAGGAAATGTTTTCACATTTTTGATGGAATACGAAAACTTCACGTTTGTGGAAGCCTTGAAATTTCTGGCCGACCGGGCCGGGGTGGAGCTTCCGCAGATGGAGTATTCGAAAGAAGCAAAGGAGCAGGCGGATTTAAAGAACACGCTGCTGGAAATCAACAAACAGGCGGCGAAATTCTATTATTACCAGCTCCACACCGAACGCGGAAAACAGGGCTACGATTACCTGAAGGGGCGCGGCCTTTCGGATGATACGATTCGAAAATTCGGCCTTGGCTATTCAGATAAGTATGGAAGCCTGCTGTACCGTTTCTTAAAAGAAAAAGGGTATGACGATGAAATCCTGCGTCAGTCGGGCCTTTTTCTGGCGGACGAGGTGCATGGCATGCAGGACAAGTTCTGGAACCGTGTCATTTACCCGATCATGGATGCCAACAGCCGTGTCATCGGCTTCGGAGGCCGTGTGATGGGGGATGGAAAGCCGAAATACCTGAATTCGCCGGAGACAAAGATTTTCGATAAGAGCCGCAATCTCTACGGGCTGCATCTGGCGCGCTCTTCACGGAGAAAAAATCTGATTATCTGCGAGGGCTATATGGACGTCATCTCCATGCACCAGGCAGGATTCAATAACGCGGTAGCTTCTCTTGGAACAGCACTCACATCGCTGCAGGCGGGGCTGATGAAACGGTATACCGACGAGGTTCTTGTGATCTATGACAGCGATGAGGCAGGCGTCAAAGCGGCGCTTCGTGCGATTCCGATGCTCAAAGGGGTTGGTCTTACAACGCGTGTCGTCAATTTGAGACCGTATAAGGACCCGGATGAGTTTATCCAGCACGAGGGCTGCGAAGCGTTCGAAAAACGTCTGGAAGAGGCGGAGAACAGCGTTTTGTATGAGATCCGCATGAAGGAACGCGATTTCGACCTTGCCGACCCGCAGGGCAAATCCGATTTCCTGCATGAGGCGGTGCGTCGTCTCGTTGCAATCGAGGATGAGATCGAGCGGAACAGTTATCTTGAGGCAGTGGCAGGAAAATACGGAATTGCCGTCGAAGTACTGCGAAAGCAGGTCGGTCAGATGGCACTATCAGGAGCCGGAAGGACGGAGCGTGTCAAGCCGCGGAATACAGCCGCAAACAAAAAAGAGAAAGAGGGCGGTGTCGAAAAAGCACAGAAGCTGATGCTGACATGGATGACCTCTTATCCGGCGCTCATTGGAAAACTGGAAAAATATATTACGCCGGAGGATTTTACCACACCTCTTTACCGCCAGATTGCAGAGATGATTGTGCTGCAGTATCACGAGGGCGGGGTGAATCCGGCAAAGCTTTTGAATCAGTTTGTTGATTCCGAGGAGCAGAAAGAAGTTGCAGGCCTTTTTAATGCCAGAATCCCGCTGGAGACAGAGGAGGAAAAACGGCGCGCGCTGCATGATGTGATCTGCAATATGAAAGAAAACAGCATTGCGTATCAGTCGGCACATATGAATGTGACCGATATGGCGGCGCTGCAGAAGCTGATGGCGGACAAAAAGAGCCTGGAGCGGTGGAAAGCAGGGGAACTTCCGGATTTCGCTTTTTAAGGAGGCCTAGATACCAAAGAAAAACCCTGGAATCTTCTGTTCTGCGTGTTTAATTTCGCAGGGCAGGGACAGAATATATACAAGCTATGGAAGGATGGACAGTCAATGGAGTTCGATAAAGCAAAATTTATGGAAAAATTAAAAGAGCTGGTAGCATACGGCAAAAAGAAAAAGAGCGTCCTGGAATATCAGGAAATCAACGACTTTTTCCGCGATATGCCGCTGGATGCGGAGCAGATGGAGAAGGTATTTGAATACCTGGAGGCAAGCGGTATCGACGTACTGCGCCTCTCCGATATGACCGAGGATCCAAATGCGGCAGACCGCGATCTTCTCCTTCTGGACGACGATGACATCGACCTTTCCGAGGAAGAAGAGATCGATATGGAAAACATCGACCTTTCCGTTCCGGAAGGCATCAGCATTGAGGACCCGGTCCGCATGTACTTAAAAGAGATCGGTAAAGTGCCGCTTCTTTCCGCAGAGGAAGAGATCAAGCTGGCACAGAGAATGGAAGAGGGCGATGAGGATGCGAAAAAACGTCTGGCAGAGGCCAACCTTCGTCTCGTTGTTTCCATTGCAAAACGTTATGTCGGCCGCGGCATGCTGTTCCTGGATCTGATTCAGGAAGGTAACTTAGGCCTCATCAAAGCGGTTGAAAAATTCGATTACCGCAAGGGATACAAATTCTCCACCTATGCAACATGGTGGATCCGCCAGGCAATCACAAGAGCGATTGCAGACCAGGCGAGAACGATCCGTATTCCGGTTCATATGGTAGAGACCATCAACAAGCTGATCCGCGTTTCCCGTCAGTTACTGCAGGAGTTAGGCCGCGAACCTACTCCGGAAGAGATCGCAGAGGAGATGCACATGTCTGTAGAGCGTGTGCGTGAGATCCTGAAAATCTCCCAGGAACCGGTTTCACTCGAGACACCAATCGGTGAGGAAGAGGACAGCCACCTCGGTGACTTCATCCAGGACGACAATGTGCCGGTACCGGCAGACGCGGCAGCATTCACCATGCTGAAAGAGCAGCTCGAGGATGTGTTAAGCACGCTGACTGACCGTGAGCAGAAGGTTCTGCGTCTCCGTTTCGGACTCGATGACGGCCGTGCGAGAACCCTCGAAGAGGTTGGTAAAGAGTTCAACGTTACAAGAGAGCGTATCCGTCAGATTGAGGCGAAAGCGCTCCGTAAACTGCGCCATCCGAGCCGTTCCAGAAAGCTGAAAGATTACCTGGACTAATCTGCGAGGAAGAAAAGGACGACAGGAAAATGCAGTTATCAAAAAGACTTTCCGCGGTAGCGGAGTTTGTCACCCCGGGCGGCTGCCTGGTCGATGTGGGAACAGATCACGGCTATGTGCCGATTGCGCTGCTGGAACAGAAGAAGATTTCCTCCGCAATCGCCATGGATGTGAACCGCGGACCGCTGGAGCGGGCCAGGGAGCATATTGCGCAGTACCAGATGGGGGACTACATAGAAACAAGACTTTCCGACGGACTCCATGCCCTGCGTGCGGGAGAGGGTGATTCTCTTCTCATCGCGGGCATGGGCGGCGGGCTTACCATAAGAATTTTAAGCGAAGGTGAGCCGCTGCTGTCCGGTTTTCGGGAGCTGATCCTGGAGCCGCAGTCGGATATCGACCGCGTGCGTGCATGGCTTCTGGAACACGGATTTTTCCTTGCACAGGAGAATTTTGTAGAGGAGGATGGAAAATATTATCCGATTCTGCGGGCAGTGCCAGGGGAAAAGGAGAATCTGAAGGCGGAGGAGCTTTTCTATGGACCGCGCCTTCTGGAAAAGGAAAATCCGGTGCTGAGGGAATACCTTCTGAAACAGCAGGAGCAGAACCAGACGCTGATCCGCCAGCTTTCGGATCACTCCAGTGAAAAGGCAGCACAGCGCCTTTGGGAATTAAAAGAAAAAGAGGCAGTACTGGAATCTGCGCTTGCGCGTTTCCATACGATGTAACGACAGCGTTTGCACAAGAGGGGCGTGTCTGAAAATTTCAGCAGTTGTAATTTTCGGGCGCGCCTTTTCTGTCACTTCTGAATTTTCAGAAAGTTTTGCAAGAAGGAGGAATTACAATTGATTCAGGTAACAATTGATGGAAAAGGATACGAATATCCGGAAAATTGCTCTTATTATGAGATTGCAAAGGATTTTGAAAAAACAATGGACGCGCCGATTGTCCTTGTGAAAGTGGACGGACGGCTGCGGGAGCTGCACAAACAGCTGAAAAAAGACTGTGAACTGGAATTTGTGACAACGGAGGATGAGATCGGACATAAAACGTATCAGAGGAGTCTTTCTCTTCTGCTGGTAAAAGCGGTGTATCATGTGGGAGGCTACGATAAGATCCGCCATGTGATGCTGCATTTTTCGGCGGGTTCGGGCTTTTTCTACACGGTGGACGGCGATATCACGCTGAATCAGGAGTTTTTGGACGAAGTAAAAGCGTATATGCATGAACAGGTGGAAAAGGCGGTGCCGATTTATAAGCGGAGTGTCGATACGCACGAGGCGAGAGAACGGTTCCGGCTGCATGGCATGACGGATAAAGACCGCTTGTTCCGTTACCGCCGTGTCTCCCGTGTGAATCTGTACAGTCTCGGGGATTTTGAAGACTATTATTATGGATTTATGACGTATGATACGAGTTATCTGAAGTATTTTGATCTCTATTTATACGATGACGGCTTTGTGCTGCAGATGCCGGAGAAAAAGGCGCCGGAGACGGTGCCGGCGGCGAATCTCTCCCCGAAGGTGTTCCAGGTGCAGCGGGAATCGGAGCGCTGGGGTGAGCAGATGGGAATTTCCACGGTTGCCGACTTAAATGAACGCATCACGAAGGGCAATATTCAGCAGATGATGCTGATTGCGGAGGCGCTGCAGGAGCAGAAGATTGCGAAGATTGCGGAGCAGATTGCGGAAAGAAAGCAGGTTAAATTTGTGCTGATTGCGGGGCCGTCTTCCTCCGGAAAGACAACGTTCTGCAACCGGCTTTCCATCCAGCTTTCAGCGCATGGTCTGACGCCGCATCCGATCAGCCTTGATAATTACTATGTGAACCGGGTAGATACGCCGCGGGATGAAAACGGCGATTATGATTTTGAATGCCTGGAAGCACTGGATATCGAGCTTTTGAACCGGGATATGACAGCACTTCTGAACGGAGAGCGTGTGGAACTGCCGTATTTTAATTTTAAGACGGGCAAGCGCGAGTACAAGGGGAATTTTATTCAGATGAAGGAGACCGATGTGCTGGTGCTGGAGGGGATTCACGGGCTGAATGAAAAACTGACGTGGTCGCTTCCTTCGGAAAGTAAATTCCGGATTTATATCAGTGCGCTGACGCAGATTAATGTGGATGAGCACAACCGGATTCCGACGACGGACGGACGTCTGATCCGGCGGATGGTGCGCGACAGCCGGACGCGGGCAACGTCGGCGAAGGAGACGATTGCGATGTGGCCGTCGGTGCGCCGCGGCGAGGATCGGAATATTTTTCCGAACCAGGAGAAGGCGGATGTGATGTTCAATTCAGCGCTGGTGTATGAGCTTTCGGTTCTGAAGCTGTATGCGGAACCGCTGCTGTTCCAGATTGAGGAGGGAGAGCCGGAGTACCAGGAGGCAAAGCGGCTGTTGAAGTTTTTGGATTATTTTGTCGGAGTGCCGATTGAGGATATTCCCAAGAATTCGATTCTGCGGGAGTTTGTGGGGGGAAGCTGCTTTGATGTGTGAAAGGCTGTTTTGTATGGATTTGTGGGATCTGCGATTTGGGGATGGACAAGAAAGAGAGTTTGTGGTAAGATTATTAACTGTCTGATGTTCCGTTTTTGACAAAGTAAGATATGTAATCGCGGCTGGCAGGACCGAAAGGGGCCAGGTGAGGAAAGTCCGGGCTTCGCAGGGCAGGGTGCCGGATAACGTCCGGCGGAGGTGACTCCAGGGATAGTGCAACAGAGAGATACCGCCAGGTTTTTCCTGGTAAGGGTGGAAAGGCAGTGTAAGAGACTACCGTTTCTCTGGTAACAGAGAAAGCCATGTAAACCCCATCCGAAGCAAGACCGAATAGAAAACGTATATGGCTGCCCGTCATGTTTTCAGGTGGGTCGCTTAAGGGGACTGGCGACAGTTCCATTGGATAGATGATTACACACGACATAACCCGGCTTATCGTTTTGCTTTGCTTAAGACGGAAATTCAGGCATCTGGATAAAATAAGTACGCCGGGAACGGACACGAGTGGATTGTGTTCGTTCCCGGCGTACTTATTTTATCCGGCCATCCGGCGCAAGCCGCACATTCCCGCGGATCGCTGCATGGTGTGAAAAAAATGCATGTCATGAAAGAAAAAATAAAGGAGACAGCAGGATGAAAGTGATATTGGCTTCGGGGTCACCCAGAAGAAGAGAGTTGATGGAGATGTTGGGAATACGGTGTAAGGTTCAGGCTTCAGGGGCGGAAGAAGTTGTGACGTCTGCGGAACCGGAGATGGTTGTGGAGGAGCTTTCACGGCTGAAATGTCTGGATGTTGCGGAGATTACCGAAGGGGATGCCGTTGTGATCGGGGCGGATACGGTTGTGGCTTTTGAAGGGGAGATCCTTGGCAAGCCGAAAGGGATAGAACATGCCAGAAGCATGATGCAGCAGTTGCAGGGAAGGGTGCATCAGGTGTATACTGGAGTTACGATTGCGGTAACAGAGGGGGACGCAAAGCGTGTGGTATCGTTCTGTGACCGTACAGATGTAGAGTTTTATGCGATGACAGAGGAGGAGATAAACGGGTATCTTGCTCTTGAGAAAGAGGGGGAGGCTCCTGTGTGGTCGGATAAGGCTGGAGGATACGGAATTCAGACGGTGTTTGGGACAAAGTTTGTGAAAGGAATCCAGGGAGACTATTATAATGTGATGGGACTGCCGGCGTCCCGGGTTTATCATGAGTTGAAAAATCTGGGCGTTCTGGAATAGAAGGAGGTAAGAGAAGATGAAAAAGTTTTCGGAAATTGAATACGTAAGGCCGGACATGGAGGCAGAGCAGGAAAAAGTAAGAGCGTATACGAAGGCGCTCAAAGAGGCAAAATCATATGAGGAGCTGCGCGGACTTTTTATGGAAGAAAAAACGCGCGAGGATGCCTGGGCGACAATGGCGGAAGTGGCGCAGGTAAGATATACGGTGGACACCAGAGATTCGTTTTATGAAGGAGAGGTTCAGTTCTGGAATGAGACGATTCCGGCGATCCATCTGCTGATACAAAAGGCAGAGAAGGTGATTCTGGAGTCTCCGTTTATCAAAGAGTTTGCAGAGGAGTTCGGGGAATTTTTTGTGAAGAATATGGAGGTTGGCCAAAAATTAGCGGACGACTGTATCGTGGAGGATCTGATCGAAGAGGCGAATCTGACGCAGCAGTACAGTAAAATTACGGCGAATGCTTCGACGGAATTTAAGGGCGAAACGTGTAATTTTTATGGACTGCTGAAGGCGATGCAGAGTACGGACCGCCAGATGCGGAAAGAGGCGATGACGGCATGGGGAGATTTGTATGAAGAGATTTCCGGGGAGCTGGATGCGCTGTATGACAAGATGGTTCCGCTGCGCGATAAAATTGCGAAGAAGCTGGGATTTTCTTCTTACATTGAATTTATTTACCTGAGCTATGGAAGATACGATTATACGGCGGAGGATGTTGCAAAGTTCCGTGCGCAGGTGAAGGAGAAGATTGTACCGCTCTGCCTGGAGCTTCGGAAGGAGCAGGAGAAACGGCTTGGAGTGGACAGGCTGCATTATTACGATGAGGAGCTGATTTTCCCGGAAGGAAACGCGGTTCCGGAAGGAACGACGGAGGAACTGGTTGCGAAGGCGCAGAAGATGTACCATGAGCTGTCGAAAGAGACGGGTGAGTTCTTTGATTTTATGGTGGAGCATGAGCTGTTTGACCTGGAGACGAAGCCGGGAAAACAGACAGGCGGTTACTGCACATTTCTGAATACTTTGAAGGCGCCGTTCATCTTCTCCAACTTTAATGGTACGAGCGCGGACGTTGATGTTCTGACTCATGAGGCGGGCCATGCGTTCGAGGCGTATACAGCGGCAAAACAGATTCCGTTTATGGATATGGTATTCCCGACAAGCGAGGTGGCGGAGATTCACTCGATGACAATGGAGCATTTCGCATACCCCTGGATGAATGCATTCTTTGGAGAGAAAGCAGATGATTACCGTTATGCGCACCTGATGAGCGCGCTGGAAGTGATTCCGTACATGGTATGTGTGGATGAGTTCCAGCATAAGGTATTTGAAAATATCGGCATGACGGCCAAGGAGCGCCGTGCGATCTGGCATCAGTTAGAGCTGACCTATATGCCATGGAGAAATTATGACGGCCACAAGTTCCTCGAGGAGGGCGGTTTCTGGATGCAGAAGCAGCATATCTTTGTGAACCCGTTCTATTATATTGATTATGCGCTGGCACAGATCTGTGCTTTCCAGTTCTTTGAGCGTTTCAAAAAAGAGCCGGAAAAGGCGTGGGGCGATTATTACCGTCTCTGCCAGGCAGGCGGAAGCAAAGGATATTTTGCACTGCTGGAGCTGGCCGGACTGAAGAATCCGTTCGTGGATGGAACGGTGGAAGAAGTCGTTGCGGGACTGAAGCCCTATTTAAAACAAAAAGTAAAGTATACGATCCGTCCGGTAAAAGAGGAAGATCTGAAAAAGGTAGCCGAGGTGGAGGCGCTATGTTTCCCGGCTGCCGAGGCGGCAGGTTATGAAGACTTCATGGAGCGGTACAAAACCTGCAAAAACAGCTTTTTTGTAGCGGAAACTGAAGATGGCGAAATCGCAGGCTTCTGCAATGGCTGCTGTGCGGATACCGATTATCTGGCGGATGCACTCTACCATGACGCCACGCTGCACAACCCGGACGGCGATTATCAGATGATTTTCGGACTGGACGTCAATCCGAAGTTCCAGAAACAGGGCATTGGAGAAGCACTGATGCGTCATATGGTAAAAAGCGCAGGAGAGCGTGACAAAAAAGCCGTTGTTCTTACATGCAAGGATCATATGATTCCATTCTACAAAAGGATCGGATACGAATATATCGAACTTTCCGACTCGACGCATGGCGGTGCAAAATGGCATAAGATGATGTACCGTTTCTAAAAAGAAATGGAAAGCAAAAAGGGCAGAACAGGGAGATACGAAATTTCTCTGTTCTGCCTTATTTTTCAAAAAAACAGGGCTCTTAACGAAGGCTTTTTCTCAGTAACGGAGTAAATTTCAGAAAAAAATACAAAAAAATAGTAAAAAAGCAGTTGACATCTAACGTACGTTAGCATATACTAACAACTGAAATAGAGATGAAACTCATTATCATACACAGGAGGTAATTGACTATGCCTTTAACGATGGCAAATCCAGGCGAATGTTACACAATCAGAAAAGTCGGCGGAAAAGAAGAGACCAGAAGATTTCTTGAAAATCTTGGCTTCGTCGTTGGCGGAAACGTGACAGTCGTATCGGAAATCGACGGCAATCTCATCGTGAATGTGAAAGATTCCAGGGTGGCCGTTGGAAAAGATATGGCAGCCAAAATCCTGATTTGATAGGAAAGAAGGAGAGAAGATGAAGACTTTAAAAGAGACTTCCGTAGGAGAAACCGTTAAAGTTGTAAAACTCAACGGCTCCGGTCCGGTCAAAAGAAGAATCATGGATATGGGAATCACCAAGGGTGTTGACGTATTCGTGCGCAAAGTTGCTCCGCTCGGCGATCCGGTCGAAGTAACCGTCAGAGGATACGAATTATCCTTAAGAAAAGCAGATGCCGAAATGATTGAAGTAGAGTAAATTTTTTTGCCTGCTTGTTAGCGGATGCTAACAAAAGCAAGCTGTAGCCAATATTGGTAAGGCTTGTGAAGTTATTAAAATCAGTAAAAATCAAAGAAAGAGGGGCATGGAAAAAATGGCAATTAAGATTGCACTCGCAGGAAACCCGAACTGCGGTAAGACAACATTGTTCAATGCACTGACAGGCTCCAACCAGTTCGTAGGAAACTGGCCAGGTGTAACCGTCGAGAAAAAAGAAGGAAAGCTCAAAGGCCACAAAGATGTCACCATCATGGACCTTCCGGGTATCTATTCTTTATCTCCGTATACACTGGAGGAAGTGGTAGCCAGAAATTACCTGATTAATGAAAGACCAGATGCGATTCTGAACATCGTAGATGGTACCAACATTGAGCGTAACCTGTATCTGTCCACACAGATCATGGAACTTGGTATTCCGGTGATCATGGCTGTCAATATGATGGATATTGTTGAAAAGAACGGAGACAAAATACATATCGACAAACTGGCGAAAAAGCTGGGCTGTGAAGTTGTAACCATCTCTGCGCTGAAAGGAACCGGAATCAAAGAAGCTGCTGATAAAGCAGTGCAGATTGCACAGAAAAAAGGTGCTGCTGTACCAGTTCATGAGTTTGACAAGGATGTGGAGGCAGTCATCCGCACCGTTGAGAGCAAACTCGGAAGTGATATTGTAAATGAGCAGAAACGCTTCTTTGCAATCAAACTTCTGGAGAAAGATGATAAGATCACAGAGCAGATGAAATCCGTTCCGGATGTATCTGCCGAGATCAAACAGCTGGAAGACAAATTTGATGACGATACCGAGAGTATTATTACAAACGAGCGTTACGTTTATATTTCCAGCATCATCGGTGACTGTGTCACAAAGAACAAGAAAAACGCCATGACAACATCGGATAAGATCGACCGGATCGTAACTAACCGCTGGCTGGCACTTCCGATCTTTGCAGTTGTTATGTGGGTTGTATATTATGTATCTGTCACAACAGTAGGTACATTTGTAACGGACTGGACCAACGATGTACTCTTTGGAGAGATCATTCCGCCGGCCATTGAAAATCTGCTGAACGCGATCCACTGCGCTGACTGGCTGCAGGGTCTGATCCTGGATGGTATTGTTGCCGGTGTTGGTGCCGTACTTGGATTCGTACCGCAGATGCTGGTACTGTTCCTGTTCCTGGCATTTCTGGAGTCCTGCGGTTACATGGCGCGTGTTGCATTCATCATGGACCGTATCTTCCGTAAATTTGGACTTTCCGGAAAATCCTTCATTCCGATGCTGATCGGAAGTGGTTGCGGTGTTCCTGGTATCATGGCTTCCCGTACCATCGAGAATGACCGTGACCGTAAAATGACCATCATGACAACAACGTTTGTACCTTGTGGAGCAAAACTTCCAATCATCGCCCTGATCGCAGGCGCTCTGTTTAATGGAGCTTCCTGGGTTGCACCAAGTGCTTACTTCGTTGGTATCGCAGCAATCATCTGCTCCGGTATCATCCTGAAAAAAACAAAACTGTTCGCTGGCGATCCGGCTCCGTTTGTTATGGAGCTTCCGGCTTACCACTGGCCGACGGTAAGCAACGTTCTCCGCAGCATGTGGGAGCGTGGCTGGTCTTTCATCAAAAAAGCCGGTACGATCATCCTGATGTCTACCATCGTTCTGTGGTTCCTGATGAACTTCGGATGGGTTGACGGATCCTTCGGAATGCTGGAAGCTGAGCAGTTAAATGACAGTATCCTGGCTTCCATCGGAAGCGTGATCGCTCCTCTGTTTGCACCTCTTGGATGGGGCGACTGGAAGATGGCTGTTGCAGCTGTTTCCGGATTGATCGCAAAAGAGAACGTTGTTGGTACCTTCGGTATCCTGTTCGGCTTTGGTGAAGTTGCAGAAGACGGTGCCGAGATCTGGGGACAGCTCGCAGGAAGCTTATCTACGGTAGCAGCTTATTCCTTCCTGGTATTCAACCTTCTGTGCGCACCGTGCTTCGCAGCAATGGGTGCAATCAAACGTGAGATGAACAATACCAAATGGTTTTTTACTGCAATCGGATATCAGACACTGCTTGCCTATGTTGTATCCCTGTGCATTTATCAGATCGGTAACCTGTTCATCGGCGGCGGTTTTGGAATCGGAACGGTAGTTGCTGTTCTGCTCATCATTGGATTTGTATATCTGCTGGTAAGACCTTACAAAGAGAGCGCAACTCTGAGCGTTTCCACCAACAAAATGTTCAGCAAATAATTGCTGTGACAGATAGAGAACATGTATCTGATGAAGAGTCCGTATCCGGCATCCGCTGCAGGATGCGGACTCTTTTGAAAAGAAAGGAGTTGTTTCTATGGGAACTTTTATCACACTTGTAGTCGTTGTTGGTCTGGTAGGACTTGCAGTACGCAGTATGATTAAAGATAAAAAAAGTGGCAAGGGAAGCTGTGGTGGTAACTGCGGGCAGTGCAAGGGACATTGCGACTGACAGGACAGGAATCATCATCAGGAGGTAGAACGTATGCCGCAGGAACAGACAAAGCATGAAGCCAGAAATTATCACAGAACACAGATGAAGCGAGAACTGATTATTCAGAAGCTCCGGGAACAGGGATGCAGAATAACCAGACAGAGACGGATTCTGCTCGATATTATCCTGGAAGAGGAGTGCTCCTGCTGTAAAGAAATTTACTATAAAGCTCTGCAGAAAGACAGCAGCATCGGGCCTGCTACGGTGTATCGCATGGTGAATACACTGGAGAGCATCGGTGCAATCAGCCGCAAAAATTTTTACAAGATTGCCTGTGGAGAAGAATGCTTCAAAGATCAGGGCTGTACCGTAGAACTGAGCGATCATACCATCTGCCGCTTAAGCGGAGAGATGTGGATGGACGTGATGAAATCCGGACTGAAGGCAAAGGGCTATATTCAGAATCAGGATATTGAAAATGTGATTGTTTCAGCGGTGGAAGGCTGAAAAACGGGGAAAACGGGTGAAAATTCCTTCCGTTTTCCCTGTTTTAATGAAAATAATTATCAAAAAGAACTGTACGTATTGTCTAACCGAGCAGGTGAGTGCTATACTGTGAACCACAGCGGGGGAAAATGTAAAATTCAGGAAAAATTTATTTTAATAACAGGAGGAAATGTAATATGACAATCAAAGATTTAAAACATCCAGGACTTTTCGCAGCAGGAGTATTATTCGGAACAGCAGGTATCAAAGCACTGTCCAGCAAGGATGCGAAAAAACTTTACACCAACTGCACCGCAGCTGTTCTTCGTGCAAAGAAAGTTGTTATGGATACGGTAACGACCATCCAGGAGAATGCGGAGGACATTTATGCTGACGCAAAACAGATCAACGAAGAGCGTGAAGCAGCAGAAGAGGCAGTAGAGGATGTAGCAGAAGAGACAGCAGAGGAAGCTGTTGAAGCAGAAGCAGAGGATACGGTTGAGGCATAAGCTGTACACAGCAACATCTGATTTACGTCGTATTCATACGGAAAAAACGAAGCGCCTGCAGAATTCTCTGCAGGTGTTTTTCTAGGAGGCATAAGATTTGAAATTTTATATTAAACACGAAAGCAGAGGCAGAATCCGAATCCATCTGGCACAGAAGCGCATGTCCTCCGTACAGGCAGAGACACTGCTGTACTATCTGCAGAATCAGAACCAGGTATCTTTCGCGAAGGTATATGACAGAACCGGCGATGCCGTGATCTGTTACGAGGGAGAACGAGCCGCTGTGATTCGGATGATACAGCTCTTCCACTACGAGGAAGTAGAGCTGCCGACCGGACTGCTTGAGAGCTCCGGCAGAGCGTTAAACAACGAATATCAGGAAAAGCTGATCAGCAAAGTGATTTACCACTTTGGAAGAAAATGGCTTCTTCCGGCACCGATCCGTGCCATCTATACTACGGTTGTTTCCGTAAAATATATCTGGAAAGGAATCCAGACACTGGCACAGGGAAAGATCGAAGTTCCGGTTCTTGATGCAACCGCAATCGGTGTTTCGATGCTCCGCGGCGACTATGGAACCGCAGGCTCTGTCATGTTCCTGCTCGGCGTAGGAGAGCTGCTTGAGGAATGGACGCATAAAAAATCCGTCGGAGATCTGGCACGCAGCATGTCGCTGAACGTCGGAAAGGTATGGCTGAAAAAAGACGGCCAGGAAATTCTCGTTCCGTCTGAAAAAATTGTTGCGGGCGACGAGATTGTCGTACATATGGGAAATCTGATTCCATTCGACGGCGAGGTATCCAACGGCGAGGGTATGGTAAACCAGGCTTCTCTGACCGGAGAATCTGTTCCGGTACGCCGTACCTTAGGTTCCGTTGTCTATGCGGGAACGGTTCTTGAGGAGGGCGAGCTTACCATTCTTGTGAAGCAGACCGGCGGATCCAGCCGTTACGAGAAGATTACCGCGATGATCGAAGAGTCCGAGAAACTGAAATCCGGACTGGAGAGCAAGGCAGAGCATCTGGCAGACCGTCTTGTACCGTATTCCCTTGGCGGAACGGCGTTGACGTATCTTCTGACCAGAAATGCAACGAAAGCACTCTCTATTCTGATGGTAGACTTCTCCTGTGCGTTAAAACTTGCCATGCCTATTTCCGTTCTCTCTGCAATCCGCGAGGCAAACCAGCACAAGATCACCGTAAAGGGCGGTAAATTTCTGGAGGCTGTGGCGGAAGCGGATACGATCGTTTTCGATAAGACCGGAACACTGACAAAAGCGCAGCCGACCGTAGCAGAGGTGGTATCCTTCAGCGAAACAAAGAGCCCGGATGAGCTTCTGCGCATCGCAGCCTGCCTGGAAGAGCATTTTCCGCATTCCATGGCAAAAGCCGTAGTAGACGCGGCAAAAGAGAAACATCTGGATCACGAGGAGATGCACTCCAAAGTAGAATATATCGTTGCACACGGTATTTCTACAACGATCAATGGCGAAAAAGCGATTATTGGAAGTTATCACTTCGTATTTGAGGATGAGAACAGTATCATTCCGGAAGGAATGGAAGAGAAGTTCCGTCATCTGCCGGAGGAGTATTCTCATCTCTATCTTGCCTTAGAAGGTGTACTTGCAGCAGTTATCTGCATTGAGGATCCGCTTCGTCCGGAGGCGGCCGAAATTATCCGTCAGCTGAAAAAAGCAGGTCTGAAAAAGATCGTCATGATGACCGGAGACAGCGAGCGCACGGCAAAAGCGATCGCGAAGAAGGTCGGCGTGGACGAGTACTATGCTGAGGTACTGCCGGAGGATAAGGCAAACTTTGTGGAGAAAGAAAAAGCAGAGGGACGTAAAGTCATTATGATCGGTGACGGTATTAACGATTCACCGGCACTTTCTGCCGCAGACGTTGGAATCGCCATCAGCGAGGGCGCAGAGATTGCGCGTGAGATCGCGGATATCACCGTTGCCGCAGACGATCTGGCAGAAATTCTGGTGCTTCGTATGCTGAGCAACCGTCTGATGAAACGGATTCATAAGAATTACCGCTTTATCGTTACGTTCAATGCCGGACTGATTCTGCTCGGCGTGGGCGGCATTTTACAGCCAACCACTTCCGCACTGCTTCACAATACATCTACTCTTTACATTGGCTTAAAGAGTATGGGTAACCTGCTGGACGAGCCGGTATAAAAAACAGAACAGAATAGCAACGGGAAAGCCGCTGGAGTCTTCTTCTTAAGATTCCAGCGGCTTTTTAACAAAAGCAGGGAAAGTCTCTGCTTCCATTGCGAATATTCTTTCACCAGCGTGATGTGAAAAAGAAAATGATACAATTTTCTCAAGAAAAGCCGGAAAAATTTGCAGGATATCCTTGACAAAATCCGACAAAAACGGTATGATATACCCAACAGTTAGATGTAGCTAACTAAAGTACAACGGATAAAACCAAAATCATACGGGATCCCGGTAGAGGGATTCTTTCTTAAAACACAGGAGTTAGAATAAACTAATTTCAAGTAGCATAAGATAACAACAGAAAGGCAGGTAGAGAAGATGAGTGTCGTAATTATCGGTGGAAATGAAAGAATGGTGTGTCAATATACAGATATCTGTAAAGACTATGGATGTAAAGCAAAGGTGTTCCCGAAAGAGCATGGCTCCGTTAAGAAAAAAATTGGGAATCCGGATCTGATGATTCTCTTTACCAACACCGTATCCCACAAAATGGTCATCACTGCTTCCCAGGAAGCAAAGAAAAACAATATTCCGATCGCAAGAATCCATACCAGCAGTGCCACCGCACTTCGCTCGGTATTAGATGAGCACTGCGCAGCAGCAATGTAAGAAGGAGACGTAAAAGGCATGATTGAGAGATTTCTGATCGAACACTGTTCGGCAACGCTGGCTTCCATCAAAGCCGCAAATTTATGTAATATGGCATTTTCATCCAAAGAAGAACTGGAAGATCAGATTTCATACTGGAGTGCCTGTCTGGAACCAAAAGGAATTCACATCTTTGTATTGCGGGAGCATGAGACGAGAGCACTGGTCTATGTGTACCGTGAAGGGCTTCTCCAGAAGGAGCTGGAAAATCCGGAGAATGCAGCGTTTTTAAAATCCTATGGATATGAAAATACAGACATTGCCTATGCACTGAATCGCCTGAAAACCCGGGTAGCAGAGTGTAAAGAAGGATTTCCGCATGAGATCGGTGTGTTTCTCAACTATCCGCTCGGTGATGTGATCGGTTTTATTGAGAACAAAGGCCACAATTATAAATGCAAGGGATGCTGGAAGGTCTATTGCAATGAGTGCGAAACACAGAAAACATTTCAGCGCTATCAGAAATGCAGAAACGTGTATCTGCGTCTCTGGAAGCAGGGAAGAAGCGTTTTACAGCTCACCGTAGCTGTTTAACATAAAATCCTGCATACCATAAAAAGGGCAGTAGGATCGGGGAAAGAAAAATCCCCCGGAATCAGAAAATAAAGAAAGAAGGATTTGAAACATGAGCAAAGTAGCAGTAGTTTATTGGAGTGGAACCGGCAACACAGAAATGATGGCACAGAAAGTAGCAGAGGGAGCAAAGGAGGCAGGCGCAGAAGTTTCTGTTCTGACTTGCGCAGATTTCTCTGCAGATGATGTAGATGCATACGATGCAATCGCTTTCGGATGCCCGGCTATGGGGGCGGAAGAGCTGGAAGATACCGAGTTCGAGCCAATGTTCTCCGCATGTGAATCCAAACTCTCCGGAAAGAAAATCGCTCTGTTCGGTTCCTATGGATGGGGAGACGGCGAGTGGATGCGCACCTGGGAAGAAAGCTGCAAAAATGATGGCGCCGAGCTAGTATGCGACAGCGTGATCTGCGCAGACGCGCCAGATGATGAAGCTGAGGCAGCATGCATTGCACTTGGAAAAGCACTCTGCTAAGCATAAATAAAAAGGAAGAAAAAGCGGCAGCCCTTTTGTCTGGGACTGCCGCTTCTTTTTGCGGACAGGGAGAAAGACTCGCTGTCATTTGGCTGTTAAAATTCGGTATCATCCGCATCGGATGGCCGTGACGGTTTTAAAAGAATTCCGTTGATTTCCACTTCATCGGCTGCCTCGATCAGAATATACGGTGTTCCGTCGATCGTACGGGTTTCGATGAGCTGGGCCTTTTCCGGGCTGACTTTGATGATAACATCCGGGGTGCGGATCTCGTAGTTCCGTGTACTGGCCACGTTCGAGGCAACGAAGCTTGCTTTCTCATCCGCAATGGATTCGTACTTCTCGTCGAACTCGTCAAGCTGTTCATTCGGTACGCCGCTGCTGGCGAGCAGACGTTTTACCTCGTGTTTATCGAGCACCACCGGTTCCGGATCGTCTTTCCGCTCTTCAATCATGGTATTTAAGTTCTCCTGAATGGTCATAACAGTAGAAAAATCACAGGCGGAATCGAGAGTTTCTTCTATAATAGACTGAAACGTTTCTTTCTGAGATTTCGCGGAAAGCGGCGCCTGACAGCCCAGAAAGTGGTCGAGAAAGTCCGGCTGATCCATCTCTGCGTTTTTCGTGAAATACAGCAGATTGTGGATATCCGTGTTGCGGTCTGTGAAGGCCGGGAAGAGAAAACCGTTTTCCGGTGCGCCGACCACCCAGTCCTGCACGCGGTTTTCAATCGTATTGTGGGACACATTGTAGCAGAGACCCGGTTTGTCGAGTTTTACCGGGCAGATGCTGCAGAGGATAAATTCATAGACGTAATCGGAAGCATCGTCCATATCCAGATTATCCGAAGCGCGTCCCGGTACATCGTAGGCACCATGAATCAGAATAATATAGTAGTTTTCCGGATAGAGATAATCCGCCATCACCTTTTCATAAAATTCATCAATCAGCGCTTCGTCCTTCAGCTCACTGTTGCGGAGTTTTAAGAGAAACTCCTGTGTGCCGCCCTCACTTTCCTGGGAGAGCGGGAACTCCATATTCAGCAGATTCTTTCCGATGGTACCGGAGAGGGTGCTTTTAAAAATCTTAAAATACTTAAACATTTCTTCCTCTTCGAGAGAGAGAAACGCTTCTTTTAATTTTGTCTTAATATTCTTTTCCGCATCCACATAGCATCCGCAGATTCGCGTGATCGCACAGTGGGATGGGGTAAACAGTTTTTTAATTTCAGCAATTTCCTTTTTGTTCATATAAAATGCTCCTTTATCAGCAATTTCGTATCTTAGACAAGTACTTTCTATTATAGACCATAGGGAAGGGAAAAGGCAAGAAAGAAAATGGCGACTATATCTTATTATACTTTAAATATAATTTCAAAAATCTTGACAGAGGTACCGATTCTGTTATACGATTAGGTCTAATAAAGGGGAGTAATTTGAGTTTGAAAATTTGCGTTTGCAAGTTTTCCGATTATTCAGCTACTTAAATGGATACGCATGAAATTAAGAAAAAGAGGAGAATGATAGTGGATATAAGTAAAAAATCTGTAAAAAAAATCCGGGAACTTATTGTGTTTACAGCATTTCTTGTGGTCGCACTGTGGAAGTTTAATGTGGTACTCGATGTGTTGAAAGCAATATGGGGGATCGTATTTCCATTTGTACTTGGCGGAGCGATCGCATTTGTGACCAACGTGCCAATGAGCTTTTTGGAAAAGAAAATTTTTGGAAGGGCAAAAAAAGAAAATAAGATCGTCGAAAAACTGGCAAGACCGATAAGCCTGTTCCTCACGATCGTATTTGCGGTTGGCGTGATTGTACTGGTGATGTTTGGTGTGATTCCGCAGCTTACGCGGACAATAGGAACCCTGATGATGAGTATCGCTGATTTTATTCCGCAGATGCAAAGCTGGATCCGGGAGTTTTCCCATAATAACCAGGAAATCATGAAGCTGGTAAATCAGGTGCAGTTTAATC
>OLOY01000047.1_pt1 | contig 106982 bp, 76 predicted proteins | sample 1672771 | NCBI WGS metagenome assembly OLOY01 (sample SAMEA3136722, study PRJEB25190) | human gut metagenome
GGCATCGGCCTGCGCCGATGCCTCTAATGTGGACACACATTTTGTCCTATAAGCCGCGTTTTAAAGATTTCGGGCAAATGACATTCGGCGTAGGTGCTGACATCGCGTTCAAGTTGCTCGAATGCGGAAAGGAGAAGTGTTCCTTCCTTTGTGAGCGTCGACCCGTGTGCGCCGTCGCGATTGATGAGGTTAAAGCCGAAAGCTTCCTCGGTTTGCTTCATGATTCGCCAGGCTTTGCTGTAGGCCATGCCCATGTTCTTGGCGGCTTTGTTGAGCGAGCCATCATCGCGTACGCCACGGCAAAGCATGGCGACGCCTCGGCCGAAAACGGCATTGGCCTCATCGTTGCCAATGCTGAGTTTGACGTGGGGAGAAATATCATCGAGCGTAACCATGGTGGCCCCTTCGACGGTGCGGTGTTGTTGGACAGGACAGCTTGTGGGTGCGAAATGCGCGTTGGCGCGTACGCCTGCTTGGACGTATTGTACGCCTTTGCGCAGGCCCGAAAGAGGGGAAGACTATGCTTCTGCTGAATAATCGAGGTGCGGTCGATGGGGCTTTGCGTCTTGCGGCCGTGCGGCGCATGCGACGTGGTTGCCAGGTGGAGCCTTTATTTCGCTTTGAAAATAATATTTCAAAATGTGGATAACTTCTTGACATTAGAATATACTCGATAGAGAATAAACCGCATGAAATACGTCACGTTATGTACCACCTCGTACCAATGGGGTATTTCTGAAGAAAGGCCCACTCAAGGGACGGGTGGGACCCATGTCTATCGAGGGAAGGGAATTTCATGGCTAAGGCATGGAAGAAACTCTCCATTCTCGCGCTTGCTGCCGCCCTTTCGGCCATGGTCGCGATGGTGGGCTGCTCGTCTGAGCAGAAATCTGAAGAAGCGACCGACGAGAAGGCAACAACTGAAACCACGGCCGAACCGGTAGAGCTGCAGGTTTTTGCGGCGAATTCGCTCTCCAAGGCGATGGAAGAAGTTCAGGCTGCCTACATCGAGGATGGCCACAGCAATGTTACGTTTGCCGACACGCAATACAAGTCCTCGGGCGAGCTGAATGAAATGCTTGGCGCCGGCTCCTATGCCGACCTGCTGATTTCCGCCTCGAAGAGCTCCATGGACGCTGCGGCCAAAGAGGGCTACGTTGACGAGGGCACGCGCGTCGACATGTTCAAGAACGACCTCGTGATTGTCTCCAAGGAAGGCAGCGGCCTTAAGGACGTCACGCTGCAGGATATCGCCGATGGCAAGTACACGTTCTGCGTCGGTGACGAATCTGTTCCTGCTGGCAACTATGCCGATCAGGCTCTTTCCACGGTTGGTGTGTACATTCCTTCTGGCGATGACGAGGGCAAGACCGGCAAAGACATTTCTGGCAAGAAGGGCGCGTTCGCCGAGGGCTACAATCCTGTTCTTGATACTTCCGTAGGCAACGTGTGCAAGCATGCCCAGTCTGGCGATGTCGACGTGGCGTTTGTGTACACTTCTGATGTGTACCGTTTTGGTGGTGTTGAAATCGTTGGTACCGTTCCTGCCGATACTCACAAGAACATTGTGTACCCTGGCGCTATCACCTCTCAGAGCAAGAACGTTGAAGCAACCCAGGAATTCCTGGATTGGTGCCAGAACAGCGAGAAGGCTCAGGAGATTTGGCAGAAGTGGGGCTTCGAGCTGGCCTAATAACCGCTTGAAAGCTTACGTGCCAGAAAAGCATGTGATGAGGATGGGCGCATTATGTGCCCATCCTCTTTCGTAGTGGGGAATGGATATGCATAAAGCAAAGACGCTTCTCGCAAGGCTTGCTGCGGCGGCAATCGCGCTTTCGGTCGCGATTCCGTTTGGCGTCGCATTTGCCGACGACGCGCTTGGCGACGTGGATACGCCGAATGCCCCGAGCGCGGCTTCGAACGCCGCTGCGTCCGATTCTTCGGTGGATACATCGGGCGTGACCATCTCGAGGAACGGCGATGCGGCCGAGTCGGAAAACAGCAGTTTTGCGATAGGCGATTTTTCCCGTGCCCAAAAAGGCACGAATCGAGACATCGATGGTGAATACCATGGATACTCGTATTTGGTCGGACGCGATGCAGGAACGTGTGCACAGCTCGTCGCGGGCGACGATTACGTGGTCGCCTATGTGCCCGAAAAAATTGCAAAGGATTTGGGCATCGATTTGACGTCGCCTGCCGATCAGGCGTCGCTCAAGGCGATGTTTGTGGCCCTCGATGCGGGACAAGCGGCCGGGTCGAAGGCTCTCTCCAGTTTCGATACGTGGTATTTTACGAGCGATAAGGTATTTGAGAAAGGCGCCGTTCGCTTCGAATTCGACCAAGAGGTTTCCGGCAAAACGTACGTGTTCGTTATCGGAGTTGACGGAAGCGATTTGACCGACAGCGAGAACGAGAATTATTTCAAGCCTTCATTCGCCGATTTTGGTTGCCCCGCTCAGAAGGGTGACGTTGTTATTGAAGAGCAGGCGACGGGCTTCGCGGCTATTGGCGAATTCCTGTCCAACTTGGACTGGAGCCCTTTGTGGGTGTCGCTTCGCACGACGGGCATCGCGATCGTGTTCATCTTTGTTTTAGGCCTGGTAGCAGCCTATTTCTGCCTTAATATTTCGCCGCGCGCGAAAAACATCTGCGATGTGATTTTCACGATTCCCATGGTATTGCCTCCCACGGTATGCGGCTTTTTGCTTCTGTACCTTTGCGGTCGCAATACGGCGTTTGGCCAGTTTTGGATCGATGTCGGCTTCCCTCTGATTTTCAGCCCCGCGGCATGCGTTATTGCGGCTGTGGTGGTGGCGTTCCCGCTCATGTATCGAAACGCTTTGGGTGCATTCGAGAGCTTGGACGCGAATATGCTCGACGCGGCGCGCACATTGGGGTGGAGCAACGCGAAGATTTTCGTTCGCTTGATGCTGCCGCTCTCATGGAGCAGCATTGCCGCGGGCGCCGTGCTTTCGTTCGCACGTGCGCTCGGAGAATTCGGCGCGACTCTGTTCCTCGCTGGCAATTATCTGGGCGTTACGCGCACGATTCCTATCGCCATTTACTTTGAGTGGATGAATGGCAACGATTCCGTTGCGTGGTTCTGGACCGCCGTTATTATCGCCTTCAGCTTCGTGGTGATTTTGTTCATCAACTTATGGAGCAGCCGAACTACGAAATACCGTAAACGCGAGGGGAATTAAGCGCGGTGTTTTGATACGGCGGCGTGCGGCGTCGCATCTGCGGTAATTGTGGGACATGGTATGAGTGCGAGAAAGGCTTGGCTTTGAGTCTTGAGGTGGATATCGAGAAGAAGTTCAGGGGTTTCCATTTAAGCCAGCAGTTTTCTGCCGGCGATGAAACGCTTGGCCTTTTGGGCGCATCGGGGTGCGGTAAGTCGCTCACGATGCGATCGATTGCAGGAATCGAAAAGCCTGATGCGGGCAAAATCATAGTGAACGACACGGTGTTTTTCGACAAGGCGCCCGGCAAAAAGGCCAAGGTCGACCTTTCTCCCCAGCAGAGAAAAACGGCGTTGCTGTTTCAGAATTACATGCTGTTTCCGAATTTGACCATTGAACAGAACGTGGCGGCGGGCCTGCCGAAGGGCGTCACCGCGGCCGAGCGTGCAGAGGCGATTCGTGAGCAGATGCAGCGTTTTGGCCTTTTGGGGATGGAAAAGCGCTATCCCGTGCAGCTTTCGGGTGGGCAGCAGCAGCGCGTGGCGCTTGCTCGCATGCTTGCAGCGCGGCCGGGGATTCTTATGCTCGATGAGCCGTTTTCGGCGCTTGATTCGCATTTGAAAAGCTCGCTTGAACAGAATCTCATCGGCTTGTTCGAGCAATTCAAGGGGACGATTCTCTATGTGAGTCATGATATCGACGAGGCGTTCCGCTTTTGCGATCGCATTGCGGTAGTCGAGGCCGGACATATTATGGAAATCGGGCCCAAAGAAAACGTCGTCAATGACCCGCAGAGCCTTGCCGCGATTAAGCTATCGGGCTGCAAGAATACGACGCCTGCCGAGTATGTCGACGATGCGCACGTGCACCTGCCCGATTGGGGTATCACGCTCGCTTCAACGAAGCCCGTGCCTCGCGATGTGCGGTGGTTCGGTGTGCGTGCATTCTTCCTGAAGCGTGCGAGCAGCTTGGGCGAAAACGTTTTTCGTATGCGCGCCGACCGCGTAAGCGATTCGCGCTTCGAGCGATCGGTCATGCTCTCGTTCCTCGATCATGATCACAATGAGCAAATCGAGCGTGACATTGCCGAAGAAGACGAGTCGATGAAATTCTTGAAGCTCCATTTGCAATGGAAGGTCGATAAGTTGGCCGTTGCTGCGAGTGAGCTTCCTGAAGAGGGCGATGAGCTGCTTATCGAGATACCGACGGAAAGCATGTACCTCGTATCGCGATAGCGCAGCAGAACGCATTTCGTGACATATGAGTTTGTTTCATGCTGAAACGTCGACCGAATTAAGTCGTGGCGGCATTTCTTTGTTCTTGCGAGGGTATAATTCCAGGAAAGATAGCCTGGGTGGCGCGTGGGGGGCGCGCGATCCGTCGAAGGGGGCCTTCATGAAAGATTCGCACGGGCGCGTGATCGACTATATGCGCATCTCGCTGACGGATAGATGCAATTACCGCTGCATCTATTGCATGCCGGCTGATGGCGTGACGTCGCTGTGCCATTCCGATATTTTGAGCCTTGAAGAAATTGAGCGTGTGGTTCGCGTTGCGGCGACCATGGGCATTAAACGGTTCCGTTTGACGGGCGGTGAGCCCTTGGTGCGCAAGGGTGCGGTTGACTTGGTTCGCGCCATTCATGAGACCCCCGGTGTCGATGACGTTTCCCTCACCACCAACGGCGTGCTTCTGCCGAAGTACGCAGAAGAGCTCGCGTCGGCGGGCCTTTCGCGCGTGAATATTTCGCTTGATACGCTTGACCCTGAGCAGTTTCGCTATATCACGCGTCGAGGCGAGCTGCACGAGGCGATCGCCGGAATCGAAGCCGCGCTCGCTACGGGGTTTGACCCCGTGAAGGTGAACGCCGTAACGGTTCGCAGCCTGGGACAGGATTTTCTGGCGTTTGCGAAGATGACGATCGATCGCCCTTTGCATATGCGCTTTATAGAATATATGCCTGTAGGCGAAAGCGCTGGTTCACATGGGTGCGGATGGGGCCGCGAGGACGTGATTCCGAGCGAAGAGCTGTTCGACGTTATTAATGAGCGGGCTAAGGCCGAAGGTTTGCCGACGCTTGTGGCGGCGGGCGATGAGAAGCCGAAAGGGTGGGGTCCCGCGCGCTACTTCATGTTCCCGGGCGCCCGAGGAACGGTTGGGTTCATTAGCCCGCTTTCGCGCCATTTTTGCAGCGAGTGCAATCGTTTGCGTATGACGGCCGATGGGAAGATTCGTCCGTGCCTGTTCTCGGATGTTGAATACGATATGCGTGCAGCGCTTCGCGGCGACGGTGGCGACGATGCGATTCGCGCGGTGCTTATGGAAGCGTTGGGTGCTAAGCCCGACGACCATCACGACAAAGTCGGAACCGAGCGCGGCATGTCGCAAATTGGCGGATAGACCTTGCCGTTCTCGGAGGAAGCCGAGGGCCCGCGAAGACCACGGTCGGCTACCGTTCGCTTCGCTCACTATGCGCCGAATGCCGGCTCGCTTCGCGAGCTCGGCGCGGCCGCTCGGCCGCATGGTAAGGTATCCAACATGCCATTGAGGCATGTTGGAGGCTGCGTTTAATATTGAAACGAAAAGCAAACTTGAACGCAGACGGCCTTTGCGAAGCCCGTCCGACCGTTTCCTTCAGTGCTTCCGCTTTGCGACAGAAAGGGGACATGCATGGCATCGAATGAAGGATTTATTGGAGTGAACAACGACACGCCGTTTCCCACGATTCATATTGTAAGCGACTCGCTTGGCGCGACGGCTCATTCGCTCGCACGCGCCGCGGCGGGGCAGTTCGGTTATTCCGACCCATACATTGAAACGCTGCCTAAGGTACGCAGCTTCAATGAAATCGCGGGTTTTTTGGCCAAACATCAGAAATCGCATCGCGCGAAGGGCAAACCCGATGACTTGGTGGTGTTTTATACGCTTGTCGACGATGAAATGCGTCATTTGATGCAAGCGTTTTGCGATGAGCGCGGTATGCATGCGGTCGACTTGATGGGTGGTCCTATTTCGGCCCTCGAGAAAGCCTCGGGGCTTGAAGCGAGTCGCGACCCGGGCCTTATGCGCACAGTTGACCAGAATTATTTCCGTCGTATCGCCGCTATGGAATTCACGGTGGAGCACGACGACGGCCGCAATCCGCAAGATTTGCCCGATGCCGATATTGTACTGTTGGGCGTTTCGCGTTCGAGCAAAACTCCTATTTCCATCTACATGGGCATGGAGGGCTATAAGGTTGCCAATGTGCCGCTCGCGCTTGGAACCGAGCCGCCGAAGGAGATTTACGACTGCGATCCGTCGCGCATCTTCGGCCTTATGACGACTCCCGATGTACTCGTAGGCATTCGTCAGCGCCGCTTGGGCGGTTCGGGGCGCATTGCTTCCATGGTCGCCGCGAGCTACGCCGAGCCCGAAATGGTCTATCAAGACCTCGAAGAGGCTCGCGCGCTTATGCGAAAACTTGGATGTATTGTGATTAGAACCGACAATAAAGCCGTAGAAGAAACCGCTCAGGAGATATTACGGTACTTCGAGCTGGCTCACCCTCTTCAAAAAAGTGCGATTGAGTGATAATTGCCAAGTGCAGTACTTTTTAGACTTCATATGTTAGGAGAAGACATTGACTGCAGACGTTAAGCGTGTCTACGCGTTCGGCAAGGACGCTGAGGGCAACAACGTTACTGAAGGCAACAAGGATATGAAGAACATCCTTGGCGGCAAGGGCGCGAACCTCGCCGAAATGGCTCTTATTGGCCTGCCCGTGCCTCCGGGCTTTACCATTACCTGCCAAACCTGCATGGAATATGCAAACGCGAATAACACGTGGCCTGAAGGCGCGCTCGACACCATTCAGGAGTACCGCCTCGACCTCGAGAAGCGCATCGGCAAGCGCATTGGCGACGCCGAAGATCCGCTGCTTGTTTCCGTTCGTTCCGGCGCTCCCATGTCGATGCCCGGCATGATGGACACGGTTCTGAACCTTGGCCTGAACGACGAGTCGGTCTACGGCCTTATCAAGCACACAGACAACGCCCGCTTCTCGTGGGACAGCTATCGTCGCTTCATCCAGATGTTCTCGAACGTGGTTATGGGCCTCGACGGCGACCTGTTCGAAAACGCCATTACTGCCAAGAAGCTCGCTCGCGGCGTGAAGAGCGACACCGAGCTTTCCGCTGAAGACCTGCAGGAACTCGTCGCTGAATTCAAGCAGATTTTCTCCCAGAACGTTTCTGCCGAAGAGCATCCTGAGCTCGTCGTTGACGGCGCGGTCGCTTTCCCGCAGAACCCCGACGTTCAGCTGAAGCTGGCCATCGAGGCCGTGTTTGGCAGCTGGAACAACCCGCGTGCGGTGCTCTACCGCAAGCAGAACAAGATTGCCGACGATCTGGGCACCGCCGTGAACGTGCAGTGCATGGTGTTCGGCAACAAGGGCGAGACTTCCGCTACCGGCGTTGCGTTCACCCGCAACCCCGCAAACGGCGAGAAGGAATTCTACGGCGACTACCTGGTGAACGCCCAGGGCGAAGACGTCGTCGCAGGCATTCGCAACACGAGCCCCATCGCCGAGCTGAAGCATGTCGACGGCCTGCAGGAAGCCGGCAAGGAGCTCGAGGGCGTGTTCACCATTCTCGAGAACCACTATCGCGACATGTGCGACATCGAGTTCACCATTGAGCAGGGCAAACTGTGGATGCTTCAGACCCGCGTGGGCAAGCGTACCGCCGCCGCCGCGCTGCATATCGCCATTGAGATGGAAAAAGAAGGCCTCATCACCAAGGAAGAGGCTGTGTGCCGCGTCGACCCTGCCCAGCTCGACCAGCTGCTGCACCCGCAGTTCGACAAGAACGCTAACTACGACGTGCTCGCTCGTGGCCTGAACGCTTCTCCGGGCGCTGCTGTTGGCGGTGCCGTGTTCTCGGCTGCCGACGCTGTGAAGGCCGTTGAAGAGGGCAAGAAGTGCGTGCTCGTTCGCTGGGAGACCACTCCCGACGACCTCGCTGGCATGATCGCCGCCGAGGGCATTCTCACCAGCCATGGCGGCAAAACCAGCCATGCTGCCGTTATCGCCCGTGGCATGGGTGCCCCGTGCGTCTGCGGCGTTGAGCAGCTCAAGATTGACGCTGAGAAGAAGGAAGCCGCGCTCACCGGCACCGATATCGTGATTCACGAGGGCGACATGATTTCGCTCGACGGTACCACCGGCATCGTCGTTCTGGGCGCCGTCGACCTGGTTATGCCTGAGCTCACCGGCGACCTCGACACCATTCTCGAGTGGGCCGACGAGTATCGCCGCCTGGGCGTTCGTGCTAACGCCGACAACCCGGCCGACGCGCAGCTTTCCCGCGACTTCGGCGCCGAGGGCATTGGCCTCGACCGCACCGAGCACATGTTCCTGGGCGAGCGCAAGCAGATCATTCAGACCTTCATCCTGAACGAGGATGAAGAGGTTCGCAAGGAAGCTGTCGAGCAGTTGTTCGAGGCTCAAACGGGCGACTTCTACGGCATGTTCAAGGCTATGGACGGCCTGCCGGTTATCGTTCGTCTGCTCGACCCGCCTCTGCACGAGTTCCTTGAGAGCCCGCGTGCCCTCGACGTGGAAATTGCCCGCATGGAGGCCACTGGCGCCGACGCGAAGGAAATCGCGGCCAAGCGGGAGCTCATGGACAAGATTGATTCCATGGCTGAGCAGAACCCGATGCTGGGTCTGCGCGGCTGCCGTTTGGGTATCGTGTATCCCATTCTTCCCGAGATGCAGGTGCGCGCTATCGCGACCGCAGCTGCCAAGCTCAAGAAGGAAGGTCTCGATCCCAAGCCCGAGATTATGATTCCGCTGGTTTCCACGGTGAAGGAGCTCGACAAGATGCGCGGCGTCGCTGAGCGCGTTATCGCCGAAGTTGCCGAGGAGCAGGGCGTTGAGCTCGAGCTTCCCATTGGTACTATGATTGAGCTGCCTCGTGCTGCTGTGACCGCTGATGAAATCGCCACCAAGGCCGACTTCTTCAGCTTCGGTACCAACGACCTCACCCAGACGACGTTCGGCTTCAGCCGCGACGACGTTGAAGCTGAGTTCATTCCGCAGTACCTCGCTGAGAAGCTGCTGCCTTACAACCCGTTCGCGACCGTCGACCCGGGCGTTGCCAAGCTCGTGAAGATGGGCGTTGAGCTGGGTCACGAGGGCAATCCCGACCTGGTGTGCGGCGTGTGTGGCGAACATGGCGGCGACCCTGACTCGGTCAAGACCTTCCACAAGATTGGTCTCGACTATGTTTCGTGCAGCCCCTACCGTGTGCCGTTGGCTCGCCTGGCTGCCGCTCAGGCCGCTATCGCCGACAAGCAGTAATCCTGCTGACGAGTCTTCAAGAGGCTCAAAGGCGCTCTCCTTCGGGAGGGCGCCTTTTTTCTGGTGTGTTCCGTCGTTTCGCGTCTGACTCGCAGGCCAGACGCGAAACATCATGAACGCCTGTTGGCGGCACACCCCGTTTTTCGATGGGTATACCGAGGACGTCTGCGCTTGCGCCTCTCTTCATCTCAAAGTTAAGCACAGCCAGGTGAGCGCAAAACGAGCGAAGGGAACGGTGGCGTACCTTGGCCTCGTTAAGCTCTTCGTAAAACGAGGTGGGCAGTGGGCATGTAGCGGTGCATGAAAAAGGCCGCTCCGAAGAGCGGCCTTTCCCGAGCATTGATAGCTTCTGCAGCTTACATGCCGATGAGGGTTTGCAGCGAGGTGAGGAAGTTCGTCATGTTGCGGTAGCAAATGAACAGCGTAACCACGATGATGATGACGCCGGCGATATTGGCGAAGGCATGATTCTTGAACTTGCCCAGGTCTTTGCCGTTTGCGCAGAAGATGACGAAGAACGCCATGATGGGCAGCAGAATTGCATTTGCGGCCTGCGCAACAAGGATGAGCTGTGTCGGGCTCTTGCCCCAAGCGATTGCCATGCAGCAGCCGCATACGAGGACGATGGCCCAAACGATCTTGAACTTCGCGTCCTTCAGGCCTTTGCCCCAGCCGAGCACGCCATTCACGGCGTACGCTGCGGAAAGGGGGGCGGTGATGGCCGAAGAGAAACCGGCGGCAAGAAGGCCGAGGCCGATCATCCACGTAGACCAGTCGCCCAGAAGCGGGGTGAGGGCGAGAGCCATGACCTGGCCGTTGATCTTTGCGCTTGCGATTTGGTCGCCCGCGGCGGTCGTGATGCCGGCGACGGTAGCGCCGTCAACTTCCCAGGTCGTCCACAGCGGGTGAAGGTTTGCAGCGGCGCAGACCAGAATGGCCATGGAAATGATGCCGCCCAAGGCAATGGAGAGCACGGCGTCGAAGCGTGCATCGGAAATCTGCTCGGGGTCCTTCCAACGCTCGGCTGCGGAAGAGGCATGCAGGAACAGGTTATACGGAACGATGGTGGTGCCGACGAGGCCGATGGCCGTCATAAGGCCGGTGGAGTTATTTGTGGGCAGCTGAGGCGTGAACATGCCGGAGACGATGGCGCCCCAATCGGGGTTGGAGGCAAGTGCGGTGACTAAGAACACCACGCCCATGAATACGACGATGGCCGTGAGCACCTTTTCGATGAGGTTGTAGTGGCCGATGAACATCACGACGGCTGCCAGCAGGCCCACGACAACGACGATAGCGCCCATGGGAATGCCAGGTGCGACGGCCTGGATGCCCAAAATGCCGCCGGTGATGTTGCCGGTTTCATAGGCGACGTTGCCGATGAAAATAGCGATAATGACGATCGCGATAGCCAGGCCCTTCAGCACGGGATTGGGAATGCGGTCGCGAATGTTCTCGCCAAGGCCCTTCTGGCTGGCGATGCCGACGCGGGCGGCCATTTCCTGGAAGATGATGGTGGCGACGGTGGCGAACACGAGGGCCCACAGCATGGTGTAGCCGACGCTCGCGCCAGAAACGGTGCACGTGGTAACCGTGCCGGGGCCGACGAAGCCCGCGGCCACGAGAGCACCCGGGCCAACGTTCTTGAGCTTTTCGATGACTTTGCTCATGGCGTTCCTTTCTTTTTTTCGGGCTTCGGCCTTGCGTGCGCCCCGTTGTGGCGGGCGGTGCGAGCGCAAAACCGAATAATGTAACTTGTTAATTATGATGGTACTCAACGCTTTAGCGCATTAGAGTGGCAGTGGAAGAGTTTAACAAGTCGGTAACTGGCCATGCCGAAATAATGGCGTGGATAAGCATGTATAAGAAATGGTATGTAAATTATTCAGTACGAAAAGACGTGTGCTATTCCTGCCAGCTTGATAGGTTGTTTGCATTATCCGGAAGCGCTCTAAGATTCTGCATGAAACGCTTCCGGATAGCGTGAGGCCTCTTCTTTTTATTGTGCTCGGCAGGGTTTCAGCTCTACGTCTGCTTGCGCGAGTGCGGTACGAATCTTCTTGGCGAATTCGAGCGCGTGGACATTGTCGCCGTGAATGCAAATAGTGTCGGCGGCAACCTCGATAGTGCTACCGTCAACCGCTTCGATGGTGCCTTCCTGAACCGCGCGCACCACGCGTGCTACGGCGAAGTCCTCGTCGGCGATCACGGCGTTTTCCTGTTTGCGCGGTACCAACGTGCCGTCAGCCATGTAATTGCGGTCGGCGAAGAATTCCTGCGCGGTGGCAAGGTTCGCTGCTCGCCCTGCTTCGATGAGCTTTCCGCCAGCGAGGCCTACGAGCACGAGCGTGGGGTCGAAATCGTGCACCGCGGCGGCGATTGCCTCGGCGAGGGCGGCGTCTTTCGCGGCACGATTGTAAAGCTGCCCGTGCGGTTTCACGTGGGCGAGCGCAGTGCCTTCCGCTTTGCAGAAACCGGCAAGCGCCGAGATTTGATACAGCACGAATGAGTAGGCTTCATCGGGGGAAAGCGCCATGTCGCGGCGGCCGAAGCCCTGCAGGTCGGGATATCCCGGGTGTGCGCCAATCGAGGTGCCGGCGGCCGATGCGGCGGCAACGGTGCGACGCATGACGCACGGGTCGCCCGCGTGCATTCCGCATGCGATGTTCACGCTCGTGACCAAAGGAATCACCTGGTCGTCGAGACCGAGGGAATAACGGCCGAAGCTTTCGCCCAAATCGCTGTTCAGATCTACGCGTGCCATAAAGGCGCTCCTTTCGGATGTGGTGGGGCGGAATTTGCTTTACGCTGAGACCTGTTAAATGCTCGTAGCATTTAACAGGTTCAAGGTCGAATGCGTCATGGAGTGCGGGTCGCGGGCGGCATTGCGGACGGAAAATCGCCGATGGGTTAACGCGGTTTCTGCCGACGCGATTCCTGTCAATTGTGTTTGGCAATTATCTCGGGCGCTTTCGGGTTGCGATAAACCTGCTAAACGCTACGAGCATTTAGCAGGTCGAGCAGGTTGTGTTAAACGCTACGAGCATTTAACAGGTGCGGTTCAAGGTTGCTAAAACTTCAGGGAGATGTTCTTCGTGTCGGTGATGAGCATGCAGCCGGGCGCGTGGGTGATGGCGAATTTCGGCTTCACGTTCATGACGACCGACTGCGGGGTGACGCCGCACGGCCAGAACACGGGCACCTCGCCCTCGTGAATATCGACCGCATCGCCGAAATCGGGCTTGGAGATATCGTCAATGCCGATGACGCTGGGGTCGCCGATGTGAATCGGAGCGCCGTGGACCTTCGGAATGGCGCCTGAAATTTGCACGGCCTGCACGACCTGCTCATACGGGATGGGGCGCATGCTCACGACCATGTTGCCGGACATCTTGCCCGCCGGCTCGCACGCGATGTTTGTGATATACATGCTCACGTTGCGGCCCTGCGTGTTGTGGCGCATCTCGATGCCGGCCTCGATGAGCTCGCTTTCGAAGCTGAACGAGCAGCCAATGAGGAATGCGACCAAATCGTCGCGCCACAAATCTTCGACGCTCGTGGGGTCGTCGACCATCACGCCGTCGCGGTAGACGCGGTAGCGCGGGAAATCGTTGGCGATGTCGCAGTCGGTGCTGCTGGTATGGAAGAAGCGGTCGCCTACCTCTGAAACCTCCAAAATGGGGCAGGGTTTGGGGTTGCGCATCGCGAACAGCAGGAAGTCATAGGCGTCTTCCTTTGGCAGCACGATGAGGTTGCCCTGCGCGTAGCCTGGGCACAAGCCGCTCGTGGGACCGCTGAAGCGTCCTTCGCGAATGATATGGCGCATTTCGCGCGGGGTGATGTTTGCGGGAATGTCGGAAATGCTGAGCTGTTCTTGTGCCATGGTGCTTCCTTGCGTATCTTTCTGCCGCTTTGTCGGGGCGGCGCCCGCCACTTCATACGCCGTGGTCGCGTTCTGTATGCTGAGCGCGGCGCTCGGCCAAAGCCGCATGTCGCGCGTATCGCATCGATTTGTTCGTGCGGCTCGTTTTTCGGGTCGCGCCCGTTTCTTCCTCCGCTTATTCCACCGGCGGCATGGTGGGCTCGCCCGCGTGGTCGTTCGGCTCGATGCAGGGCATTTCCAGCGTGAGCCTGCCCCGTGCGTTGGCGCGCACGTTGCGGTAGTAATCGCGTTCGGCCACGAGCAGGCGCTGCGCTTCGATGACCGAAACGGGCTTGAACTGCACGTACTGCTTGGTCGCGCGCTGTACGAGCAGCGGAATGTCGACGCTCGCGACGGTGGCGATTTTCGCGTAGCCGCCCGTTGTTTGGCGATCGGCGAGCATTACGATGGGGGTGCCCTGCGCGGGAATCTGGATTGAGCCGAGCGCAATGCCGTCGGAAATGATGTCGGAACCGCGGCTCGATTCGATTTGCGGGCCATCGAGGCGGCAGCCCATGCGGTCGGTTTGCGCGCTTACCTGGTAGCGTTCCTTATAGAACGTGTCGATGCCGCGGCTCGTGAACAAATCGCTTTGCGGACCGGGCACTACGCGAATTTCCTGCGTGAGGTACTCGAAATGGTAGAACGGGTCGTTGCGGTAGTGGTTGGGGCCGAAATCGTAGTAGGGGTTCGGCGTGGTGTCGTGAAAGTTCACCACGTCGCCGAACGCGAAGCGCCGCCCCTCGAAGCCGCCCAGGCCGCACTTCAGGTTGGTGGAAGCGCTGCCCATGACGCGGGGCACATCCACGCCGCCGTTGGCGATGGCCAAATATCCGTATACGCCGCGCTCGGCGGCCGGCATTGAGAGGCGCTGGCCGGCGCGCACCACGAATGCCTGGTACATGGGCGCGCGCTCTTCGTCGAGGCGCGGGTTGAAATCGGTGCCCGTAATGGCGACGACAGCGTCGTTTTCGAATTCGAGCGTAGGGCCCGCGAAGGCGAATTCGATGGCTGGCGCATTCGCCGCATTGCCCACAAGCAGGTTTCCGAGCGAAAACGCGCGGCGATCCATGACGCCCGAAGGCGAGAAGCCGCTCGCGGCGTATCCCATGCGGCCACGGTCTTGCACGGTGGTCAGAAGACCCGGCACGCACACGGTGAACTTCGCCATTTACATCGCCTCCTTCACGCGGTATTCGTAGGTTCCAGCCTGCAGCGCGGCCTCGATTTCCGCATATTCATCGGGGGAAATGGCCTCGAATTCAATGGAATCGCCCGCGGCATACAAAAACGCCGGCTCGCGTTCTGCGTCGTAGGGGCGCAGCGGGCTGCGGCCGATGATTTGCCATCCGCCGGGCGAGGGCAAGGGGTAGATGCCCGTTTGCGCGCCGCCAATGCCCACAGCGCCGGCTTCGATGCGCACGCGCGGCACTTCGAGACGCGGCGTTTCCAAATCGGGGTTCAAGCCGCTTAGGTAGGCGAAGCCCGGCAGAAAGCCCAGCATCGCGATGGGGTATGTGGGCTCGGTGTGCAAGCGCACCACTTCATCGGGGGTGATGCCGTGGAACTGCGCGACATGTTCAAGGTCGGGGCCGAATTCGCCGCCGTAGCACACGGGAATCACGATGGTCTTGCCGGCCGAGGCCCCTTCGGCGGAAAGGCCGTCGAGGTTGGCGTGTACGGCCGAAACCAATTCCTCATAGGAAATAGTTTCGGGGTTGTATGCGACCATGACGGCACAAAACGTGGGAACGATGTCTTCGATGCCTGCAATGCCCGCTGCCTGAATGCGTGCGGCGGCGCTGCGCACGAGGGCGCTTGCTTCGGCCGAGATGGTATCGGCGACAACGATATTGATGGCGGAATCTCCGCACACGCTGATTTGATAAGGGCGCATGGGTGCACTCCCCCTAGTTTTGCTTGAACGTTCGGCGAAATGCGCGGCGTGGCGTGCCGCGTCAGTTAATTGCTCTGTATACTTTAGCGCACGATAGTACAGAGTTGATGCGAAGACTTCGTTGTTTACAATTTAGCAACCGCGAGCGGCGAGAATGCGTGCGAAACTTACAGGACGGTTCGTTTCCGCTGGGCGCGGGCTTCTCCCTGGTCGGGCTTGGCCTTCGGCCGAATCGCTCGCGATGTATGCTGTTGCGTTTCCCGAATGAGGCACGGTGGCATAAGGTTGCTTGCTTCAAATATGAGAGATTGAAAGGCTGTTTTTCGTGGTTGGTCGCGGTTTATTTTTGGGCGTGTTCTTCATCGCCTACGCCATTCAGGCGATAACGGGTTTTGCCGGCAATATTATTGCGATGCCTGCGGGCATGGCGACCGTCGGCATGCAAGAGAGCGTCGCCATGCTCAACGCCACCGGCATGATTGGCTGCGGTCTTATCGCCATTCAAAATTGGAAGCACATCAACTGGCGCGAGCTCGCGATTATGCTTGCGGTTATGACGCCGTTCATGTTTGTGGGCATTTGGCTCGACACGGTGTTGCCGCTGGGCATTCTGTCGAAGATTTACGGCGCCATTGTGGTGGTCGTGGGCGTGCGCGGCTTAGTGCTCAAGCAGCAGCGGTTCATGCCGAAGTGGCTGCTCGCTGTGCTGCTGGTGCTCGCAGGCCTCATTCAAGGCATGTTCGTTTCGGGCGGCGCCATTCTCGCGATTTACGCGCTCCAGCGCCTTCAGGACAAAGACCAGTTCCGCGCAACGCTTTCGTGCATTTGGATGGTGCTCAATTTCGTGTATGCCGCGCTGCAGCTTAGCCAGGGGCACTACACGCCCGATTGCCTGGTCATGGTCGCCATTGCTATCCCGCTTCTGCTCGTGGCTACGTGGCTCGGCAACAAACTGCAGAAGCGTATCAGCCAGGCAACGTTCATCAAGGTGACCTATGTGCTGCTCACGGTGATTGGTATCATCCTTCTTGTGAAGTAAGCGCTGTTGCATGCGGGCGGGCGCAATTTGGCGGTGTGTATTTTCGGGCCGAAGCTTGCGTGGCGTTGCGCGAGTTTGCCCTCGGATTGCTTCGGTCGGCTCGATGGGCCGACGCGTTCATGCGGCCAAGAAGGCGCTCGTTGCAGGGCGAACATATAAGGGAAATGAGAGAAAGAGGCGTACGCGAGAAGGGCGTGCGGCCTCTTTTTGCTGTGCCTCGTTCGAGGGGCATGGGGGTTGGCATTATGGCAGAGAAAACGAAAAAAGAGGCGAAGTTTCGCCACGGGATGCTCGCCTTCGGCCTGCTTGCGGCGGTAATGTTCGGCTGCGTTGTGGGGCTAGGAACCGATCCGCAAATTCCCATGCTCATCGGCTGCGTGATTTCGGGCTTTATCGCGCTGTACCTGGGGTTTGATTGGGAAGAAATTCTCGATGCCATGAAGAAGGGCATCGACGATTCGATGGAAGCGTGCCTGATTCTTATTTGCATTGGCGTTATGGTCGCGGTTTGGATTCTATCGGGCACGGTGCCCACGATGATTTATTACGGGCTTGAGGTGGTTACGCCGCAACTGTTCTTGCCGGTGTGCTTCCTGGCGACGCTCGTGATTGGCATTGTCGTGGGCGCATGGGGCGCCGCTGGCACCATTGGCCTGGCGTTCATCGGCATCGCTGCGGCGCTCGATGTGCCGCTCGGCATGGCGGCGGGCGCCATTGTGGGCGCGGCGTATGTGAGCGAGATTGTATCGCCCCTGGTCGATGGTCCAAATTTGGCGGCCGCTATCGCCGAGGTCGACGTGTTTGCGCTGTGCAAGCGGTTCCTTCCTTTGGTGATTGCCGTGTGCTTGGCGTGCGCGGGAATCTATGCCGTTATCGGCTTCGGCCTTGATGCGTCGGGCGATGCTGGCGCGTCTACGGCGGCGATTCTTTCTGGGCTGGAGGGTTCTTTCAATATTGGCCCCGTGACGCTCATTCCGCTTGTGGTCATGGTCGTTTGCATCGCTTTTCAGGTGCCTGCGATTCCGTCGTTTTTGGCGGGTATCGCTGTTGGCGCGATTGAAGCCGTGTTTTACCAGGGCGTCGATGCGTCGATGCTTCTGGGCGCTATGGTGAGGGGCGCCGAGTCGAATACGGGCGCGCAGTTTATCGACACGCTGCTTTCCACGGGTGGTATCAACGAGATACTCGAGACCATCTCCATTATTTTGCTGGTTATGGCGTATGCGGGCATCATGCAGCATTGCGGACTCATGGCTTCGATGGTTGAGCCTATTGTGAGAAGGCTCAAGAATTTTGTGGCGCTTGCAGGCGCAACTGTGTTCTCGGGCGCGCTGTTCAACGTGCTTTTGCCCGACCAATATCCGGCGATCACGATGTCGACGTTGGTCTACCGCGACGAATACAACCGCCGCGGCGTCGACCGCGCGGCGTGGGGCAATATCGTGAATTCCTCGGCGGGCATTACATCGGTGCTTGTGCCGTGGAACACCTGCTCCATTTACATGGTCACGATTCTGGGCGTTTCCTGCATCGACTACGTGGGGTACGCCTTCTTCTGCTATTTATACCCGATCGTCGTTTTCGTTGTGGCGGCGCTTTTCGGCAAGAAGCTTGGGTGGGTTTCGAAAGGCGAGCCGAAGCTGGCGGCGCGGGATGCCGAGGCGCTCGAAGGCGTGCCGCGCGAAGCGTAGGTTGTACCAAGCCCGGGCGGGCTGAAGCATGGGTCGCTGTTTGATGCGACTGCTTGCTTCCGTGCTGTGGATGCGTCGGAACCTGTTAAATGCTCGTAGCGCTTAACAGGTTTCAGTTCCAGTTTTGGTCGTTTCTGGTTTTGTTCGAGGCGGTTTGGGCTTTGCTCCGATTTCGTGACGTGCCGCCGACTGTCCTCAGCTCGTGTCTCTGCGTTCTCGCGTACAGTTCGCATTCCTCTGCCAGATGGCGAGCTGTTTGCGGTTACGGCAGGTGCCGGGGAGTCCCGCTATGAAGGACTGCTGTGAGGAATATCGTTATGGGAGGCCCGCTATAGGGAAGCGTATCGCGGGGAATCTATTGCGGAAAACCTGCTAAATGCTACGAGCGCTTAGCAGGTGGTGAACGAGCACTTAACGGGTGGCCAATACGTGCTGGTGGTGCGCCTCTACAACCCAAATACGCCCTGGCGTGCGTGAAATATCTGTGCGAGACGGTTGGAAAAGCGGCAGCGCCCTTCTATAATCACGGCACTATGTCTGAAACAAATTTGAAACAAAACCGGGCGGCGGCTGAATCTGCCGCCGCCGAACGAGACGGCGCTGAATCGGGCGTCGTTGAATCGGCCGCATCCGAACCCGTTGTTGCCGAAACGAGCGTCGCTCATAAAAGCGGCGTCTCTGCCGCTATGCAAAAAGAGGCCTTTCAGGCCGCATGGCCCATTGTGCTCGGCTATATCGTGCTGGGCATTCCGTGCGGCATCTTGGGCGTGGCTGCCGGCATGGACGTGTGGATGATTGCGGTAATGAGCCTGCTGTTCTATTCAGGCGCCGGCCAATACATGATTCCCAATATGTGGCTCGCGGGCAACCCGATTTCGGCCATTATCGCCAGCGTCGCGCTTGTGAACACGCGCCAAATGCTCTATGGTGCATCGCTTTCGCAATTCTGCGGCAGCGCGGGCAAGCGCCTGGCGTTCATTTTCGGCGCCACGGTAACCGACGAGAGCTTCGGCGTGAATTTGGCGCGCATGATTAATGGCAACTGGTCGGTGAAGCACGCCTTGCTCGTGAATTTGTTCTCGCTTACGTCGTGGACCGTTTCCAATGTCGCGGGTGCGCTCATCGGTTCGGCGATCTCGCTGCCCACCGCACTTGCTTCGTTTGCCATGACATCGCTGTTCATTTGCTTGCTGTGCATGCAGAAGGTGACTCCTGCAAATCTGGTCGCCGTGTTTGGCTCCATCGCGGGTGTCATTGCCTGCAAATGCGTGGGCCTTGCTGGTCCCGCCATTTTGATCGGCGCACTTGTGGGCGTGGGTGCTGCGTTCGCATTCTCGAGCGTGCGCCACGATGATCGCAACACGACTATGAAAGTGGGGGAGTAGGCAGTGGACGTTACGAGCTTCCTCATTATTTTTGGCGTGTGCTTGGCGTGTATGCTCGCCTGCCGCTGCCTTCCCATCTTCTTGCTCAAGGGCAAACAATTGCCTGAACGGTTTGTGCGTGCGCTGAATTTCATTCCGCCCGCGGCTTTTGCCGCCCTGGTGACGAATGACCTGTTTGATCCCGCGAAAGTCGCTTCGGGCGACATCGCGCTGTGGGGCATGCCTCTGTTGGCTGCCGCCGTGGTGCTCGTGGTGGGTGCGAAGACGAAATCGATGGCGGCCTGCATCGTAGTGGGTGTTGGCATGCTTGCTGTGCTCACGTATGTGCCTGCGCTGTTGTAGGCTTTTGCCCCTGCTGCTTTTCTGCTAGTCTCATTTGAATATGGTTTGACGAGTCCCGTGGCGGCACGACTGCCACGGGACTCGCTGTGTTGTCGGCCGTTGGGCGGGGCGTACCATAAGGCACGAAGCGCCGCCAGGTGAGAAGTGCTGCCAGATGCGCTGCGTCGCTAGGCGCGATGTGCTGCTGGATGGGGTGCACCGCAGGGCGGACGTGCTAGTGGGCGGTATGCCTTATTAGACAAGACGCCCCGCTAGGCGGACATGTCGCCAGGTGAGGCATGTCGTTAGATGGGGCGCGTCGCTGAGCAGCGAAGGCGCACCGTCACGTGAGAAGCGTTTTTGCCAAGATGACGCCTTCGGAGCAATATGCGCCGCGACGCAGTTTAGCCGCTACGTGGGTTTTGCGTTCAGGCGCTGACGCGGACGATGAGCGGCTCGATGTGTTCTTTCGTATGCATACAAACTCCAATCTGGGCTGATGTTATCGGTCCGGCTTTTTTGTTCGTGCCCCCGCCTTTCGGGCTCAGCGTAAATGATTTCCCTGTTTTCTGCCAAAAGTTGCGAATTCGGGGGCATGAAACGCCCTTTTTCAAGGGAATACGCTGTCGAAAAGGCTAATTGTCCCACGAATTGTTAACATGGCCTAACCGCGACCTGGGGATATATGACTAAAGCAACGGGCTCGCACTTTTGCCAAGCCCCCGAATTCGCAACTTTTGGCAGAAAATCGCATTCTGATTTACGCTCGCCGCTCACCGCGCTTTAGTGTGGTGGATTATAGAAATTTCTCCCATAGACGGGATTCGCCGTTATAATCGCCCAAATGCAAATCAAGGGTTGTTTAATACACTTTTCGTTATAAATATGCAATTTAGAGCGAAAGTGCCTTTAAACCGGTACCGAGAGACCGAAAAGGAGACGCAAATGGAAGCTACCCAAACCGCCACAGGGCACGTGTCTGCGGCAACAGTGTTGTCGGCTGGTCAAGAAGGGGCCAAAGCCGTGACAATTGTAGAGAAACTTATAGCCGCCACGAGCAAAAAAGCTCGCAAGGCGGCTATTTTGTTATTGGAGGACGGAACCCGATTCGACGGCTGGGCATGCGGTGCCGCTGGCGAAGTTACGGGCGAGATTTGCTTCAACACGTCGCTCGAGGGCTATCTTGAGGTTATTACCGACCCTTCATATGCGGGTCAGATTGTCACGATGACGTACCCCCAGATTGGCAACTACGGTGTGAACCTCGACGACACGCAGTCGACCAGGCCTGCGCTGCGTGGCTTGGTCGTGCATGACATGTGCCGCACCCCTTCGAATTGGCGTTCGAGCATGAGCCTTCCCGAATTCCTCGAGCGCGAGAACATCGTGGCTATCGAGGGCGTCGATACTCGTGCGCTCGTTCGCCATATTCGCGATTTCGGTGCGCAGACCGCTATTTTATCCACCGAAGATCTTGACGCTGCTTCGCTCGCGGAAAAGGTCGCCGCAGCTCCGAGCCTGGTGGGCCGCAACCTCGCTAAAACCGTGAGTCGCGCCGCCACGGAATCGTTCGATAAGGTGCCTGAAAGCCAGGCGTTCGCCGTGGCGGCTCCCGCGCCGAAGAAATATCACGTCGTTGCGTATGACTGCGGCGTGAAAGAGTCGATTCTAGCGGGCCTCGTGCGTGTGGGCTGCGACCTTACCGTCGTGCCGTGGGACACTCCCGCTGCCGACGTGCTTGCCATGGAACCCGACGGCGTCTTCCTCTCCAACGGCCCGGGCGACCCCGATGCCGTGACCGAAACTTACGAGCAGGCGCGCGAGCTTATTGGCAAGGTGCCGGTGTTTGGCATTTGCCTGGGCCACCAGATGATTGGCCTTGCAAGCGGCGGCGAAATGGAAAAGCTCAAGTTCGGCCATCGCGGCGGCAACCAGCCCGTCATGAACCTCGTGAGCGGCCAGGTGGAAATCACCGCGCAGAACCACGGCTTCGGCCTGGTGTTCCCGAGCCTCGGCAAGCTTGTGCCCGAACTTTCGGGCGGCGTGGCCGAGCATCCTGCCGACGGCGACCTTCGTTTCTGGTCGCAGCGCCGCATCGCTCCTGTCGTTGAAAACGAACGCTTCGGCCGCATTCGCCTGACGCATGTCAACTTGAACGACGGCACATGCGAAGGCATTCAGCTGCTCGACCAGAACGCATTCTCGGTGCAGTACCATCCCGAGGCCAATCCTGGCCCCACCGATGCGCACTACCTGTTCACGGCGTTTTGCCGCCTGATGGACGGCGACGCCGACTACCTGAACATCAACATTTCGCAAGACCGCCTCGCTGGTTGGGTCTTCGGCTCGAAGGAGGCCTAGGCAATGCCCAAACGTACCGACATCAAACGCATTCTCGTTATTGGCTCGGGCCCCATCGTTATCGGCCAGGCGTGCGAGTTCGACTACTCGGGTGCTCAGGCGTGCAAGGTGCTCAAGGAAGACGGTTACGAAGTGGTGCTCGTGAATTCGAACCCCGCTACCATCATGACCGATCCCAGTTTGGCCGATCGCACCTATGTGGAACCCATTACCGCTGAGTTCATTGAGCGCGTTATCGCTAAAGAACATCCCGACGCCCTGCTGCCTACCCTTGGCGGCCAAACGGGCCTGAATGCGGCCGTTGAGCTGGCGAAATCGGGCATGCTCGAGCGCTATGGCGTCGAAATGATTGGCTGCGATTTGGCGGCCATTGAGCGCGGTGAAGACCGCAAGCTGTTCGCCGAGGCCATGGAAGAAATTGGTTTGGAATGCGCTCGCAGCGGTTATGCGTATTCGGTTGAAGATGCCGTCGAACTTGCCGGCAAGGTGGGCTACCCCTGCGTGCTTCGCCCGAGCTTCACGCTCGGCGGCGCGGGCGGCGGCATCGCCTACGACGAGCAGGAGCTGCGCGAGATTGTGGCGCAGGGTCTGGAGCTTTCTCCCGCCGGCGAGGTGCTTGTGGAAGAAAGCATCATCGGTTGGAAAGAATACGAGATGGAAGTCATGCGCGATAAGGCCGGCAACGGCATCATCGTGTGCTCCATCGAGAACGTTGACGCCATGGGCGTGCATACCGGCGACTCTATTACGGTGGCGCCTGCGCAAACGCTTTCCGATGTGGAATACCAGCGCATGCGCGTGGCCTCGCTCGCGATTCTGGAGAAAATCGGAGTCGAAACGGGCGGCTCGAACGTGCAGTTCGCGCTCAACCCGAAAAACGGCCGCCTGATCGTCATCGAAATGAACCCGCGTGTGAGCCGCTCATCGGCGCTCGCGTCGAAGGCGACCGGTTTCCCCATCGCGAAAGCTGCCGCGCGCCTGGCCGTGGGCTACACGCTCGATGAAATCACGAACGACATCACACGCGTGACGCCGGCATGCTTCGAGCCCTCTATCGACTATTGCGTGGTGAAGGTGCCGCGCTTCGCATTCGAGAAATTCAAGGGTACCGACACCACGCTGTCCACGCGTATGAAGGCTGTGGGCGAAATCATGAGCATCGGTCGCACGTTTGAGGAAGCGTTCGGCAAGGCGATGCGCTCGCTGGAAAACGGCCGCGCGGGTCTGGGCGCCGATGGCAAAGACGCTTTCGACGAAGAGCATTTCGATGAATGCGTGGCACGCCCCACGGAAGACCGCATCTTCTATGTGGCCGAGGCCCTGCGTCGCGGTTGGACCGTTGACGCGGTGCATGAGGCGTGCGGCATCGACCCGTGGTTCCTGCATCGCATCGCCGATATGGCCGCTGTGCAAAACCAGCTCGAAGGTCTGCGCCTTGAAGACCTCGACGCGCCGGCTATGCGCATCGCGAAACAATACGGTTTTTCCGATGCTCAAATCGCCCACCTCACGGGCACGAAAGAAGTTATTGTGCGCGCCTATCGCAAGGGCTTGGGCGTCGTGCCTACGTTCAAAACCGTCGACACGTGCGCGGCCGAATTCGCGGGCAAAACCGAATACCACTACAAGACCTACGAAACGCCCCATGTTGCGGCAGCGGGCGCGGCGCCGAGCTTCGGCGATTCTGAAATCGTGTTCGTCGACAAGCCTAAAGCCATGATTTTGGGTGCAGGTCCCAACCGCATTGGCCAGGGCATTGAGTTCGACTACTGCTGCGTGCATGCGAGCTACGCGCTGCACGAGGCCGGCTACGAAACCATCATGGTGAACTGCAACCCCGAAACCGTGTCCACCGATTACGACACGAGCGACCGCCTGTATTTCGAGCCGCTCACCTACGAAGATGTCATGGACATCGTCGATGTTGAGCAGCCCGACGGCGTTGTGGTGACGCTCGGTGGCCAAACGCCGCTGAAGCTTGCGCATGCGCTTCAGGAATCGGGCGTGACCATTATGGGCACGAGCCCCGAGGCGATTGACTTGGCCGAAGACCGCGAACGTTTCAGCGCGGTGCTCGACGAGCTCGATATCACGTACCCTGCTGCAGGCATGGCCACAGGCTTCGAGGAGGCCGAACGCGTCGCCAATCGCATTGGGTTCCCGCTGCTCGTTCGCCCGAGCTACGTGCTCGGCGGCCGCGGCATGGAAATCGCCTACGACCCGTCTCACCTGCGCACCTTCATGGCCGAGGCAACGCGCATCTCTCCTGATCATCCGGTGTATTTGGACCGCTTCCTCGAGGGCGCCATTGAATGCGATGTTGACGCGCTGTGCGACGGCGAGCAGGTGTATGTGGGCGGCGTGCTCGAGCATATTGAGGAAGCTGGCATTCACTCGGGCGACTCGGCCACCTGCATTCCGCCGTTCTCGTTCAGCGACCGCTTGGTCGGCGAGCTGCGCGACATCACGCGTCGCCTGGCGTTGCGCCTGGGTGTGCGCGGCCTGCTCAATGTGCAGTACGCCATCAAGGGCGAGACGATTTATGTCATTGAGGCGAACCCGCGCGCGAGCCGCACGGTGCCGTTCGTGTCGAAGTCGACCGGCGTGCCGCTGGCAAAGTGCGCGGCGCTCATTATGAGCGGCCGCAGCATCGAAAGCCTGGGCCTGCCGGCTGACGATCGCCGCATGGATTACTTCTGCGTGAAGGAAGCCGTTATGCCGTGGGGTCGCTTCCCGGGCGCCAATGTGGTGCTGGGCCCCGAGATGAAATCGACGGGCGAAGTCATGGGCATCGCGAGCACGTATCCCGAGGCCTATGCGAAAACGCAGCTCGCCGTGAGCTACGAGCTGCCGAAGGAAGGCACCGTGTTCATCTCGGTATGCGATCGTGACAAGCGTCATATTCTGCCCATCGCGCGCACGATTCAGCGTTTGGGCTTCCGCATTGTGTCGACCGAAGGCACCGCGCGCACGCTGCGTGGCGGAAACGTGCGCTGTGAGGTCGTACGCAAGATTTCCGAGCCGCATCCCAATGTTGGCGACATGATTTCCAATGGCGAAATCGCGCTTATCGTGAATACGCCATATGGTTCGGAAACGCGTGGCGATGGGTACTTCATGCGCACCGAAGCCGTGAAGCATGGCGTGACGTGCGTGACCGCGCTTTCGGGTGCAAGCGCGTTTACGGCCGCGCTTGAAGCGCTTGACGAGAATCCGTATGGTTTGCCGGTAATCGCGCTGCAAGATTTGCCGCAGTACGAGGTGAAGTAAACGGCAAGCTGAAAGGTTGACGGGCTGGCTGGTTGGCTTACTGACTGGCCGGCCGGCCCGGTAATTGATTGGTTGGCTTGTTGGCCGACCTGACCGGTTGCCTGGCTGACCGCCAAGCGAAAACCCAGATTGCGGCTAAACGCGGGGCGGTCTATGTGGCCGAGCGTGCGGCGAACGTGGTTCGGGGTGTCGAGCCTGGGCGTCAATTAAGGCGGCATGGGGCGCTTGCTTGCACGCGAGCGAGCATCATTGGCGATGCGGCCACGCTGATCGTTCTCCGTTCGGCGGAGCAAAAGAGCCGCTCGCCTGCCGTATGGAATTACGACATCTCTTTCAAAATGAGGCCTTCGGGCCTCTTTTGTGTTCAATGGCTAGAAATTCCCATATATAGGGGTGTTAACAAACTTGTTACTCTGTCGCACTAAAGTAACAGTGTATAATCTCGCTTTAATTTGACGGTCGCCGAAAGGGCCGTCGCGTGCGGGTTGGCCACGCCTGCGGTGCGCGACGTTCGCTTCGAAGACCATCGTTTCATATTCGGAGTACTATTAACAAAAGAAAGAAGGGGGTTGGTCTCCATGGCGAACGAACCCATCGACAACGACTACTCACTGTCGCGCGTTCCTGAGGGAGCCAAGCAACCGCTCTGGCAAATTTTGATGATTCGTATTGGCGCCATTTGCTGCGTCTCCCAGCTGGTTTTGGGTGCAACGCTTGGCTATGGTATGACGTTTTGGGGCGCATTCTGGGCAACCATGCTCGGCTCGGTTATTCTGCAGGTCGTAAGCTGGGCACTCGGCACCGCGGCCGCTCGCGAAGGCCTTTCGACGAGCTTGCTGTCTCGCTGGTGCGGCCTCGGCAAAAATGGTTCAGCTATTTTGGGCGGCGTCGTTGCCATTTCGATGGTTGGCTGGTTCGGCGTTCAGAACTCCGTGTTCGCTGAAGGCATGCTTTCCATCACCGGCGTGCTGAATTTCCCCATTTGGGCAATCATTACCGGCTTGGGTATCACGCTTCTGGTTATTGCTGGTATTCGTTGGATTGCTCGCTTTGCCACCGTGTTCGTGCCGCTGTTCATTGCTGCCGTTGTTATTTCTGCTGCCATTGTGCTGCAGGACCACAGTCTCATCGAATTCCTTAACTCGCCGCATCCCGGTCCCGAGCTGGCTTTCGGCACGGCTACTACCATGGTCGCTGGCGGCTTCATCGCAGGCGCTATTTGCACGCCCGACTACGCGCGCTATCTGAAGAATGGCACCCAAGTGTTTTGGATGACTCTCATCGGCACTTTCGTGGGCGAGCTCGGCATGAACCTGCTTGCCGTTATTCTGGCTCACGCAACCGGCACCGACAACGTGACCGACATCATGATGGCGACTTCGGGTGTTTTGGGCGTGATTATCGTCGTCGCTTCCACCGTCAAGCTCAACGACATGAACCTGTATTCGTCGGGCCTTGGCGTTGCCACTGCCATCAATGCGCTGTTCAACGTGAAGATTAACCGCAACGTCATGACTTGGACGCTCGGTATCATTGGCACGCTGCTTTCCGTTATCGGCATCATCAACTACTTCACGAGCTTTCTGACGCTGCTCGGCGTCGCCATTCCGCCTGCGGCCGGCATCATGGTTATTGATTACTTCATCCTGAAGCGCAACCGTGCTGTTCTGGAGGAAACCCGCCCGTCGGGCAAGCTGCCTCAGAAGGTTGAGAAGTGGAACCCCATCGCGCTTACCGTGTGGGCGCTTGCGTTCTGCGTGGGCGAGGGTTCCTCGATTCTGGCTATTGGCATTCCGGGCCTGAACTCGCTCATCTTCGCCGGCATTCTGTACTGGGGCGCTATGACCATTTACAAGTCGGTCAAGAAGGTCGACGTGGTGAAGTTCAAGGAAACCGATCAGATTCTGTAGTTGAACTGCGCTGCGAAAACTGCATAGATTTGCGATTGAAAAGGGTTGGCTTCGTGCCGGCCCTTTTTGCTGGGAAAGATAGGGCTTCGCGTTCGGCTTTTTGCTGGGAAGGGTCGGAATTGTGCGTGGCCCTTTTTGTTGGAAGGGGCTGGAAATCATACCGGCTCCTTTTGTTAGGGGGATTGGGAATCGCATTCAGTTCTGTTACTGTCATGGCCACGCCATGGCTGCGGTCTTGCGTGCTGGCTTGCGTATGTGGGATGGGCAAGAACGCAGAAATGCGTGCTTGATTGAAATTCCCTATCTTATCGGTAGGGAAATGTGGGGGAATTCATTCGCAATCGGGTGGGTTCCCTTTTTCTTTAGGCTATACTTGCCTGCGGAATTTGAGTTGCGGAAAGGAATGTTCCATGGCGAAAAAGGCGCTTATCGCGGTTTCGGGTGGCATCGCGGTGTACAAAGTGTGCCAGGTTGTAAGCGATTTGGGCAAGCGCGGCGTTGACGTGCAGGTTATCATGACCGAGAATGCGACGAAATTCGTGACGCCGCTCACGTTCGAGGCGCTTTCCAAGAATATGGTGTTCACCGATACGTTCGATTACAGCTACGATGCGTCCATCAAACACATCACGCTTGCGCAGGAGGCCGACGTCATGTGTGTGGCGCCTGCGACGGCGAACATCATCGCGAAGCTTGCCAACGGCATCGCCGACGATATGGTGTCCTCCACGTTTTTGGCGACGACGTGCCCGGTTATTGTATGCCCGGCGATGAACACGCATATGTATGAAAACGCTGCGACCCAGGCGAACCTTGCGACGCTTGCCGCGCGTGGCATTGAACTGGTTGGCCCTGGTGTTGGCAAACTTGCGTGCGGCGATGTGGCTAAGGGCACGCTCTCGCCAGTCGACGAGATTGTTGAGGCTATTTGCAAGAAACTGGGCGTGTAAAGGCCGCGTCGGCTTTTGGGCTGCGGTTTTGTGTAATCGAGCGCGGCTTTCATCTTCCATATCGTGGCGCGAATATGCGCAACCGGTTAAATCGACGTCAAAGCGGCAACGCTTGGCGTCGATTCGTTTTGCGGGACGTACTATGGCTGCACCAAGAAGAATTGCTAGGTCGCCCGAAGGGTTCGGGCGCGAGTCTGAAGGAGGCCCGCATATGGAAACGTATGAAGACATTAAACTCATTGCCTGCGACATGGACGGCACGTTGCTTGACGAGCGCTCGCAGGTTCCCCCTGAAACATTCGACCTTGTTCGCGCGCTCGATGCCGCGGGTATCCGCTTTGTCGCGGCGTCGGGCCGCCGTTACGATACGTTGCGCGCGTTTTTCGAGCCCGTGGCCGATCGCATGGATTTCGTTGCGAGCAATGGCGCGCAGGTATTCGTGCGCGGAAAGCTCGTCGATCGCGAAGTGTTCTCTCACGCTGCGCTGCGCCGCTTGTATGCGCTTGTGGAAGAGTTCGACAACCTTCACATGGTGGTGTATGACCGCACGAACAGCTATTTGCTCGACGACCCCGCATGCTTCGATGCGGAATTCGACAAAGATTTGCCCAACCCGTTGGTGCTGCGCGATTTGCCGTCGCCTGACACGTCGATTGTGAAAGTCTCGATTTCATGCGACAGCGCTCAAATGGACATGGCGTATATCCTGTCGCGCGAGCTCGAGGCCGATTTCGTGTTCGCTCCTTCGGGTGTGAAGTGGATTGACGTGATGCAGTGCGGCGTGAACAAGGCGACCGGCATTAATCAAGTGCTTGCTGCCCACGGCGTTGCGGCTGAAAACGTGATGGCGTTCGGCGATTCCATGAACGATTACGAGATCTTGCGCATGGTGGGCCACAGCTGCGCTATGGGGAATGGCCGCTGGGCGGTGAAGCAGATTTCAAAGCGCATTATTGGCAAGAATACCGAGCAGGCGGTGCAGGCTGAGTTGCGCGCTGTGCTTGAATCGCGCGCAATAGGTCATCATGCTTTCGATACCGAATAATTCGAACAGATATTCGAAAAGACATTCGCATATCATGTGACTTTGAGCGATAATAAGCGCCAGAAAACGATTCGTTGAAAGGCGTGCGACGTGAATGAAATCAAGTGCCCCCATTGCGGCGAGGTGTTCCAGGTAGACGAGCGTGGGTTCGCCGACATTGTGCGTCAGGTTCGCACGCAGGAGTTCGATAAGGAAATCGCCCAGCGCGAAGGCATGCTGAAGCAGCAAAACGAGCAAGCTGTGGCGCTTGCCGTGTCGAAGGTGAAAAGCGAGGCGCAAAACGCCCAGGCTACAAGTGAGGCGCGTATCGCGGAGCTTGAAGCGAAGCTTGCGGCGGCGCTTGAGCAGAGCGAACAGGCGGCGAAGGCGTCCGAGAAAGAAATGCAGCAGGTGCAGCAGGCGGAGCGCCAAAAGGCCGATGCCGATATAAAAACGGCGCTTGCTGAAAAACAGGCGGAAATTGCCAAGCTTCAGGCCGAAGTCGAGAAGCTTTCGGCCGACCAGGAATCGCAAAAGCGCGCCACGCAGGCCGAACATGAAAAGTCGCTTATCGATGCCACCGCGAAACGCGATGCCGAAATCGCAGCGCTCAAAACCCAGATCGCTTCGCAGGAATCCGCGTTCAAACAACAAATCGAATCGCAGTCGAAGGAATACTCGCAGAAGTTGGCGTTGGAGAAAATCGAGGCGTCGCGACGTGCCGCCGAGGAATCGGCGAAGCTGCAGCAGACCATCGCAACCCAGAGGCAGCAAATCGAATCGCAATCGCAGCAGTTCGCCGCCGAGAAAGATCTTGCTGTGTCGCAGGCGCGCGTTCAGGCCGAGCGCGAGCGTGACGAAGCGAAGGCGACTGTTGAACTCGAGCGCGCTAAGGCGGCTCAGGCTCAGGCGGCGTTACGCGAGCAAATGACGCATGAGCTTGCTCAGAAAGATGAACTCATCAAGTATAAAGACGACGAAATTGCCCGCGTGAAAGAAATGAAGGCGCGTCTTTCGACGAAAATGGTGGGCGAGTCGCTCGAACAGCACTGCGAAATCGAGTTCAACAAAATTCGAGCTACGGCGTTCCCGCATGCATACTTTGAAAAAGATAACGACATTGTCGAAGGCACGAAGGGCGACTTCGTATTCCGCGAGTGCGACCCCGAAACCGGCGAAGAAATCGTTTCCATCATGTTCGAGATGAAGAACGAGAACGACGAAACGAAAACCAAGCATAAAAACGAAGACTTCTTTAAAAAGCTCGACTCCGATCGAACGAAGAAAGGTTGCGAATACGCGGTATTGTGCACCATGCTCGAGCCCGACAACGAGCTTTATAACGAAGGCATTGTCGACATGGGGTATCGCTACCCGAAGATGTATGTCATTCGCCCGCAGTTCTTCATTCCGATTATTTCCATTCTGCGCAATGCTGCGCTTTCGGCACTGCAATACAAAACGCAGCTTGCCGAGGTGCGCAACCAGAATATCGATATCACGAACTTCGAAAACTCGATGGAAGAGTTCAAAACGAAGTTCTCGAAGAACTATGACCTGGCAAGCCGCAAGTTCCAAACGGCGATTGAGGAAATCGACAAGACCATCGACCATTTGCAGAAAACAAAAGATGCTTTGCTCGGCAGCGAGCGTAATTTGCGCCTGGCCAACGATAAGGCACAAGACCTCACCATCAAGAAGCTCACGCGAAAAAACCCTACTATGCAAGCGAAGTTCGCTGAACTTGCCGAACAGCGTGCTGTTGGCGCCATGATCGGCGACGGAAGCGATTCGGCCGAGGTTCTTGAAAGCGATATTGATGCGAAGGGTGACGAATAGCCATGCCTCGTGAGAATCTTACGCAGAAACGTGAGCGTGCTGCCGAAATCGAACAGCGCATGTTCGAGCATTACGGCGAAGGCGCATGCTCACTCGATCATGTCGACCCGTTTACGCTTACCGTGGCGGTTATTCTGTCGGCTCAGTGCACCGATGCGGCTGTGAATAAGGTGACCCCCGAATTATTTGCGCGATTCGGCACTCCAGAGGCCATGGCGGCGGCGAGCATTGAAGACATAGAGGCGATTATTCATCCGCTCGGGTTTTTCCGCAGTAAAGCGAAGAACTTGAAGGCGTGTGCGCAAACGGTGCTTGCCGAATTTGGTGGCGAAGTGCCGCGTACTATGGCCGATTTGCAGAAGCTTCCTGGAGTGGGGCGCAAAACGGCAAATGTGGTTATGTGCCAGGCGTTTCGAGACCCTCATGGCATCGCTGTCGATACGCATGTATTCCGCATCGCCCATCAGCTGGGGTTTGCGACGCGCAACGACGATACGCCTGAAAAGGTTGAAACGAAGCTCATGAAAATCTACCCTCAGTCCGATTGGTTGTACATCAATCACCAGTGGGTCCATTTTGGACGCGAATTCTGCGTGGCCCGTCGCCCGAAATGCCAGGAGTGCTTCTTGGCTGATATATGCCCAAGCTCGGGGAAATAGCATAGGCGGTTGCATTGGTGCCGGCGCCTCTACGGACGAAATCGAGCGGTTATTTCTCCAAGTACTCCTGCAGTGCGTTCCAGTTTTCCGCCGCGACCCGTAAACCTTGTTCATAAAGCGCGAACAGTTTGTCGGCATCACGTTCCATGCTGGAAACCGTTACTGGCTCGCTCGGTTGAATCATGAAAATTTTGCCTTCGTCATGCAGGCGTTTGATCCATCGATAGCAGCGGTTGTATTCGAAGTGGCGATATTCGACGCGATCGACGAAACGGGGGTAGTCGGAATACATGCGCTTGATAAGGGGCATGGTTTTGTTTGGGCCCTTCACGAATGTCGAGTCTTGCGTGAGCACCACGATGTGTTTGTCGGTATTGCCCATGAGCATGGAATGCAGCAGCGGTATGCTGTCGCACGGGCCGCCGTCGAGCAGCTTTTTGCCGTCGAGCTCAACGATATGCGACACCAAAGGCATGCTTGCCGATGCGCGTAGGTATTCGATATCGCGCTCGTCATCGGCGGTCTCCATTACATGGTAATCGGCTTCACCAGTTTCAAGATCGCTTGCGACGGTCGTGAGCTCCATGGGGGATTCGCGAAACGCTTTGAAGTTAAAGGGTTCGAGCGTTTCGGGAATCTCGTGGAACACAAAATCGCGACCGAGGGCATCGCCCGTTCGTACAAAATTCTTCATGGAAAGATAGCGCGGGTCGTCGCAGTATTTCGTGTTCAAAAAGCAGGTGCGCCCGAGCTCGCCGGCAACGTAGTTGTAGCCATTCAACGCGCCCGCGCTCGTGCCGATTACATGCTCGCACCAAAGGTTTTGGTCCATGAAGAAGTCGAGTACGCCTGCAGTAAACTGTCCGCGCATTGCGCCGCCCTCCAAAACGAGGTTCGCGTTAACAGTTTGGGCGCCTTCGTATGCCGGGGCCCGATCGGAGGTATCGTAGACGTATGATGGTTGCATTGTTGCTCCTTCGGTTGAGCTTCCCGCGCGCATGGGCGGGCTGGGTGCTGGGTACGCATCGGAGTGCTTCACGATCTGCCCAGAGCTTCCTGCACGCATGGGCAGGCTGTTTTGTTTCCATGGTGAACAATTCGGGCCCAGGGGTCAAGCGTTGCTTAGTTGACGTTGGGGCAACGTTACAGAGATTTACTTGCTTTTCATATTCTATATGCTATCTTATCGGTAACAATTAAGAGGTCGCGAATGCAAGGCGACAAACGAAGGAGGGCGTTATGGCTCAGGTCATTACTTCTCAAGAATTCGATTCCAAGGTGTTGCAGGCGACCGGCCCCGTGCTCGTTGACTTTTTCGCAACGTGGTGCGGTCCTTGCAAGATGCTCGCTCCTGTGCTCGATGAGGTGGCGAACGAGGTTGCCGGCAAGGCCGCGGTGTACAAGGTCGATATCGATCAATCGCTTGATCTCGCCCAGCGTTACGGCATTATGAGCGTGCCTACGCTTATGGTGTTTGAGGGCGGTCAGGTGAAGCGCACTGCAATGGGCGCGCAACCGAAAGCGAACGTGCTCGCGTTGCTCGATTAATTATTGGGGTCCCTGATCGCATCGCGGTGGACCTTTTGAGAAAATGGCGTCTTGGCGGGCGCTTTAGAGCGAATGTACGGCTAAGGCGGCAATGCATCAATGCTTGCCGCCTTTTTCTTAAAGGAAAGGGGTCGCGCCATGATTGATGAACGAACCGAGCTCGATGTTGCCGTAGTAGGAAGCGGGCCTGCCGGCATGACCGCGGCGCTCTATGCGGCTCGCGCTGGATTGTCGGTGGCGGTTTTCGAGCGAATGGGGCCAGGTGGGCAAATGACCCAAACGGAGCGACTCGATAATTATCCGGGTTTTGCCGAGGGCATAGATGCGTTCGAGCTTTCGTTTGCAATGGCGTCGCAAGCCGAAAGATTTGGCGCTGAGCGCGTTTCCGATGAAGTGGTTGATCTTAATGTTGACGCTGTAAAGAAATTACTGACCTGCGCATCTGGTGCTCAGTATTCCGCTCGGGCAGTTATCGTCGCGACAGGAGCCGAGCCTCGAGAGCTCGGTGTTTCGGGGGAAGCTGAGCTGCGTGGCAGAGGCGTTTCGTATTGCGCAACATGCGACGGCGGGTTTTTCCGCGGCAAGGTCGCGGTGGTAGTCGGCGGCGGCAACACGGCCGTGAGCGATGCTCTGTATTTATCGCGTATTTGCGAGAAGGTGTACGTGGTGCACAGGCGCGATTCGTTCCGTGCCGACGCCCTTTACCTCAATGCGCTTTCCGAACTGCCGAACGTAGAGCTTGTGTTGAATTCGACTGTTGAAGCGATTCGATCAACGACCGATGGGGAAGTGCCCATGCCACATGTGGAATCGATTCTCGTTCGCGATAGGAATAAGGGCGATGAGCGCATCGTGAATACCGATGCGGTATTTATTGCTGTGGGTACGACTCCGCGATCGAACGTGCTCAAGGCTGCCGGCGTCGCCCTTAACGAAGCGGGATATGCGATTGCGGGCGAGAGTGGCGCGACCAATGTGCCAGGCGTGTTCGTTGCGGGCGATGTGCGCGAAAAACCGCTGCGCCAAGTGATAACTGCCGCTTCCGACGGGGCAAATGCAGCTACGGCCGCGTTCGAATACTTGAACCTTGATTAGTTTGGCCATTGTCGTCATGTTTTGACATGCCGAACTCCGATTCGCCCAGGCCCTGTCGAACTCGTCGCGCGGACTTTTTCGAATCGTCTTTTGAGGAAGCACGGATCGATTGGTTGCGGACCGGCTGGCCGACCTTTGGCGAACGCCGTTCTATCAAGGGGCGCGTCGTGAATTGCGGGCGGGCTTTCCCCGTGGCCCCATGCGTTCTCCACAGAATTGAATTATTGTCTCAATGGTATTCGCATTGATGCGCAAAGAAAAATGCGATTGAGTATTTGCCATCTGATGCTCTACGCGGTCGCCAGTCGGCGGCCGCTTTTTTGCTCGCCCGCATGGATTATTCGTCCTTATGCGGGGCGCTATCATTATTTGCTTGTGTTGCTTAGCGATGTCGGTACTATCGCATGTGCTGTTTGAACGGTATCAATTCACCGCAACGCATCAATGAAGGGAGATGTGTTTCATGAAAAACGTCATCGACGTTACGAGCAAGGGCGCAATGTCGCGTCGCAGTTTCATCGGGTTTGCTTCGGTTGCCGTGCTTTCGGCGGTCGTGCTTTCGGGCTGCTCTTCGCAGGAGAGCGCCGCGCCTGAAGCTGCTTTGATGAAAATCGGCACCATGCAGACCGAGGACTCGCTGCCTTTCTGGGTTGCCGAGCAAAAGGGCTTCTATGGCGATCACGACGTCGAGGTCGAAATCGTTACGTTCCAAAGCGCACAGGAGCTTTCTACGGCATTCGCTGCGGGTGAAATCGACGGTGCGATGACCGATATCATGGTTTCCGCGTCGCTCGTGGCGAGCGGCATTGGTTTGAACCTCGCATGGGTTACGCTTGGTGCCACGCCCGAACAGGGTCGTTTCGGCATTCAAACGTCGCCTGAGTCGGGCATCAAGAGTCTCGCCGATTTGAAGGGCAAAGGCATTGGCGTTGGCTCGAATACCGTGCCCGAATATGTGATGGACAAACTTATGGAGGCCGCTGGCGCTTCAGAAGGCGAAATCGTCAACGAAGAGATCAAAAAGCTTCCAGTTCGCTACGAATCTATGACGAACAATCAGGTCGCGGCGGCCGCGTTGCCGGGCAGCTTGCTTGCGCTGGGCGAGGCGATGGGCATGATCACGCTTGCCGACGACACGCAAGGCGTGGGCAACGTGAGCCAGTCGGTTCTCGCTGTGCGCTCTTCGTGGCTCGAGGGCGGCAAAGCTGCGCTCGAGAGCGTGCGCCTCGCATGGAACGATGCCGTGGCTGCGATTGAGGCCGACCCCGAGGGATTCCGCGATTTACTCGTGGAAAAAGCGAATCTGCCCGGTGTTGTGGCTGACACGTATCCCATTTCTTCTTACCCCGAAGCCGAGCTTCCCACGAAAGACATGGTCGACCCTGTTCTCGATTGGATGAAGGGTAAGGAATACCTGCGGGCCGACGTCGCCTACGATTCCGAGACGGGCGACCTCAAGGCAAAATAGGCGAAATTCCGCCTTCAAGAATTTTTTCAAAAAAGTTCTTGCCCGAATCTCTTCGTTTGTGTAGACTATCCTGGCTGCCTTGAGAGAGGCGAAGTTTGAAAATACGGGGTGTTAGCTCAGTTGGTTAGAGCGCCGGCCTGTCACGTCGGAGGTCGCGAGTTCGAGTCTCGTACATCCCGCCATCCAAAATCTGAAGCCTGTTCGAAAGAGCAGGCTTTTTTCATGTCGATGAATTCATTCAGGTTCGAGGGCCTGTTGACAGTTGACCTGGTTTCGTCATTGATGGCGCCCCAGGGAATGCGTATTTTATCGGCAATTGAGTAACACCCAATATTTTGATTCTGTCGTTGGGCAGGTTCCGAGCACTCGGAACGTCTTTCGTCGTTAAGGCTTCGAAGACGAAAGAACGTTTTGGGTGCTTTTCTTTTTTAGCCGTTGCTCGCGCCGCCGCCATTGCGACCATAGGGCGGCGTTTGGAAAGATTCCATAAGCTTCAAGACAATTGCCACGCGCTTTCTGGGTGCGTGAGAGCCCAGAAAGGAGTGCGCAATGAAAAGCTTAATCGTTGAGGATTCGTTTTGGGAGCTCTTTCCACAGGCATGAATCGGCGTTGTGGCGGTTCATGGCATGAAGCTGGAAAGCGATGTGCTTGGCAGGATGCCCAGACAATCTCGACGCTGGTCTCGCGCCTAGGACGAGGGAGATTCGCCCACGCTGGAAGGCAAGCTGGGCTACCGCGGCGACGCGGGCGCGGTGTGCCGCTGTCTGAACTGGCGAGGCGCGGCGCACGGCGCTTACAAGCCTCACGCCCAATGCCGTGTTGGTAATCTAATCAGTTGACCCGACGCGTGCTATCGACTACGAAGATGCAATCGAACAGCCGACGTAGCTGTTGCAGGAATACCTGTGAGCAAGCGTTTTCGCGAAGGGCGTTCTAGTGAAGGAGAGCACGACCATGGCCATCGAAAATAAAAGATGGGCCCGAACGTGCTCGGGCCCATTGGCGTTTATAAAAATCTGTTCAGGCATCCGCTGTCGGGGTGGTAGCAATCGGGGAAATCAGGCGTGAAGCGGTATGCTCCCGTCCATTCCACGTGGCCTGTTTGCTGAAGCATTTCCATGTTGGGAATTGCTTGCAAGGCGAAGCCTGAGTGATTCCCATACGAAACGCCCTCGCATGTGACGGGCTGTCCTTTGGGTGGTTGAAATGTGGTAAGTCGAATGAGGGGTGCATCGGTTGCAACGCTGAGAAAGGTTCTCGACCGCGCGCAATATGCGCTTGCGCAGGCTTCCGGGGCTGCGCAAGCACTTTCGGCCGTTTTTTCTTTACTTGTTTTCCTGTTGACCCAATACAGCGCGTCAAAACCGTTCGTTTCGCCTCCGAAGCACTCTGGAAGAAGAATCTTGTCGCTTAGAACGCGCCCATCTCTGAAGTTCATGTCGAATTCTGCGATGTCGCGCGCTTGTGAGTGCGTTGCGTCCATAAGCGCCGAAAGCGGTTCACTTTCGGGCTCGATTGCGGTTAGATTGAGGCAACGTTTTGCGTCGACCGATACGGCGTGGTCGAGCACGTTGCCCGGCTTTTGCCCGGCCAGGTTTAGGTACAGCGGCGTCATCGCGGCCATGAGGGCCTGTCGTAGGCTGTCCTCCTCAAGCTTCTCTATGGCGTTTTGCGTGGTGCGCACGCTTCTTCCGATAACGAATTCGTCGTTTTCCGTCATCGCGAAGCGCGTCTCCACGATCGTTTCATCGGGCTCGCCTTCACCGAATATTGCTGCCAGGACAAGATGGCGCTGTTCAATGCGCGGCTGCGCGATGCGGGGGTCGGGTATGCCGACGCCTCGTGCTGCAGCTCGTAAAAAATCGCCCTGCTCAATTCCGTTCAGACTTTTTGCCCCCAACGCAACGTCGTGCTTGCGCATGTCGCCGCCCACTATCGAAAGCCGGCATATGGTTGTGTCCAGCTGCGCGATTTCGGCGCGGAAGCCTTTTCGATTGGTGAGGTAGAACATGCCGACCGCCTCGCCGTTGCGTGTTGTTCCGAATGGCTTTTGGGCAATATCTGCCGTTTTGTAGGGGAAATGCATGGCCACTCCTTTCGGTTACCAGCAAGCTAGGCGCACAACGTCGTCTATGTCGTTGAAGCCGGCTTGGCTCATCCATCGAACTTCGTTTTTGTAAAAGCCCTCATTATGGGCGAACGCGCGAAGAACGGCTACCAGCAGGTCTATAAGGTCGTCATCGTTTTGAAGCGATGACAGGCTGCCCGCTATGCAGAATTTCATAAGCGCGTAGCACAGCACGAAATACTTTGTACACGACCATATGTTAGGCCCGGCAAGCGGAACCAGGCCGTGCAAGTACACGCTCGTGATTGTGCGTGCGAGGAATTCGCTTTTGCCGCGTACGTAGCATTGCATGGTGGCTTGCGCTGCGGCGAGCTTATCGGCATCGGCTATCGAGATGATCGGGCGGTGCGGCGCATTGCGCAGAGCCAGTCCCAATCCATCGAGCGCATTTCGAACCATGTGGACGTAGGCCTGGCTTGTGGCACAACTGGCCAATGCGTTGCCGCAGAGGCGCGTCGCCGGGTTTGGGCCGACGCTTGACGCCTGGACGCTTTGGGCCAATGCGTCCAGGCGTTGGGGCTTTGCCGTTTCGCGCAGGGAAGCATCAAGGCTTGCGAGTTGTCCGGCCTCTGCAAGCCTCGATGCCATGTTCAGGCTCGTCGCAAGCATGCCAACTCGAACGTCCAATGGATATTTTTCCGATTGCAGTACGTTCACGCCCAGTTGAGCGAATGCTTCGTAATGCTTGAACAGGGGGTTTGCTTCAAGGTCGTTTTCCGAGAAATCCAGTTTGTAATGACTGCATTCTTTTTCGTTCAGCTCGTTGGACGTTTTGGGCGTTTCGTTGAGCAGCTTTATGGGGCCATCTTCCAGGAAGGTTTCCAGAACGGCTTCGCATGCGCCCGAGGGGAAGAGCCATTCGTCGCTGCCGAAGCGAACGCCCATCGTAGGGAAATCGTGGCAAATGGCACACAAATCGGCACCCAGCGCGTTTCTCCAACCGCATGTTCCGTCGTTCGAGATAAGCGCGCATAGGCCGTCCTCGCGTGATGGGAGTGAAATATAGGCTGAGTTTCCGCCCCCATCGGCAGCGTTTGCCTCACCATTTGTTTTCAATGCGCGCAGATTTTCCGCGATATTCCAAGGAACGCTGTCTTTAGCAGCGTTTGCCAGGCTTTTCGCCGAATCAAGTTCGACTCCGCTCATGCCAATGTTCCAATCGCGGTGCGTGCAGCAGGTGCGCCTGCAGGCGCCCAGTTTGCACGAGAATGCACGCGCGTAGCTGGGGTAGTGCACGATTCTGATTTTGTTCACGTCCATTTTGCCCTTCCTATGCTCGAACGATCGCTTGGGTGCCCGGTAGCGTGGTAAGCTGGGCCTTTGCCATGGCTATGTATATGCTTCGGTACATAAGGTCGGCATGGACGGCCATGCGTGTGATTTCTACCACGGCATCCGCCAATTGCTCGTCGCTGGGCTCGCTTTGTGCGAATAGTCCCGTAAGGCCCGCCTTCATGGCCGCGTACACGGCTGCGAAGTAAGTGGCATGCGTCCATACGTTGGGCTCGCGAATGGGCGTGAGCGTTTTCAGGAAAAGGCATACGGCAACATGCTCGAGAAAGACGCTCTTGCGCTCGAAGAAGCTTGCGAGCTTTGCCTTCGCTCTGGAATACGCTTCGGTCGATTTCAAGGAGACGGTTACGTCTCGCGTTCCCTTGTCGTTTATGCGAAGGCGAGGTTCGACGCCTATTCCCTCGAGGATTTTGCGCGAGGTGTAACCATGCGATGTCGTGTCGCAATAGTGGCGAAATATTTCGCCACCCACGAATACCGCCGGCCATGCAGGCGGTTGCTCTTGCGAACTTTTTGCCCGGCTTGCCCGGCTTGGGAGGGAGGGGGTGCGTGCCAGAAAGTCGGGCAAAAGATCCGTCCTCTTGGAGTTCTCTATTGCGTCCAATGCTGCAAGACGCTCCAAAAGGCACGCCATGCGCTCATCGAGGGAAACCGTGCGGTTTTGCAGAATGCTTAAGCCGAACGCTATAAGCTGCGGATACAAGCCCAGCAAAGGGCGCCGTTCGGCCAAATCTTCGGTAATGTGTACGAAGTAATTTCTCGTGGGCGATTCGATGTGCCGGCTCGTAAGAGCGATGGGCGCATCGCGACGAAGCAACGCCTCCACCACCGCTTCGCAGCCGGTGGACGGCATGAGGTATTCGTCATCGAAATAGCGAAGGCACGTGCGGGGGAAATTCGCGCAGGTGGAGCAGGGGCATTCGCCCGACTCGCAAATCCAGGTGCACAGCCCGTTTTCGTCGAGCATTGGGCAGTTTACGTCGCCATGCATCTCCACGTAGGCGTAATCGCCGTCGAAGGTGCTGCAGGGGTTGGGCTTTATGTGCTTGCGGGCGAGTTCCCTCAAAGCGGGTGAAAGCTCGTTGCTCGTGGTGCGAGCGTACTCATCGCGGCTCAGAGTCACGTTCCAGTCGTGGCGGCAGCATGTGCGTCGGCATGCTCCGCATTTGCATTCGAAGTCCAGCATAAAATCTGGAAAGTTCGACGTTATGAAGCCATGTTTGTTTTCCAAAGCCTCCACCCCTCGTGAAGGGGCGCGCGAGTCGCGCCCCTTCGTTATTGCTATGCGGAGGCATCCGTTTCTCTCGTGCGGAAGCCGCCGTTCGTGCGTTCGTTGTCGATGCGCTTTTAATTTTCGGGCACGTTCCACAGGTAATCGCGGCCCTCGGTGTCGGTGAGCATCACGTGGTTCTTCGGGATGCTCGTGCCGGCACGCGCGCCGGTGACTACGAATCCGAACGTGTTATTCCCAAGGCTTAGCGAATGCCCTTGGCAGTTCATGTAGCACATGCCGCAGTTTTGGCAGTTGTCGGGGTATGCGATGATTGACTTCATATCGGCTTCGCTGAAACGGAATACGTCCATGGGGCACACGCTTATGCAGCTCCGACACCCGATACATTCATTCAGATCCAGTCGTTCGACGGACATGGCTTACGCTCCCTTCTTCGTGGACTCTTCGGGCTTGTTCAAATCGTCCAGCGTGTACACGTTCTTCTTGTCGGTGAGGCCTAACGCTGCCAGCTCGCCATAACGGTAGAAGGGGTAGCGCTCCAGGTAGGGCAGGCTGGTGTCGATGGTTTTGAATTCGTCTGGCGTGGGCTCGAAGTCCACCTTCACTTTGCCATCGTCGCCCTTGGTAAGAACCACCTGACCGATGAAGCTGTCATCGCGGCAGGGATAATCCATGCGAATGTAGAATCCGCGGCTTTCCTTGCGATACAGGCTGGCACGCAGTTTCAGCTCGCTAGCCAGAACCTTGTGGCGCATCTCATGCACCAGGCGCAGTTCGTGTACGTCGCGTGCATATAGCAGCGGCACCACGTTGTCGCGCATGTATTCAACCTGCGTGAGGGCGGCGTTCAGCATGTCTTCGGTTTTATTCCAAACTACCCAATACGGCGCCATGATGGACTGTAGAATGTCGCGCGCCCACGAGACGTCGAAGCCCTTCTCGATGTTGTACGGGTCCTCGATTTCGGCTACGGCGTTGTTGTAGGACTCATCGCTCATGGCCGCTGCTTGTACACCCGCTGCGTATTCGGCCGCCGCCTTGCCCGCATGGCTGCCATCGATGGAAACCAGGCTTGTAGTCATGCCGTTGTAGCCGCCGTAGGCGTTGCCTTCCCACTGCAGGGCATGGCTGCCGTCGCCGGCAACATACAGGCCAGGAATGGCTGTTGCGCAATCCAGGTCGTTGTAGCCGCACCACACGCCGCTAGTGCAGTGGCAACACATGCCTGGCGCGCCGATGGTGTCTTTCGACATGGGGAAGGGGCTTCCGCTTTCCTCTTTGCCCGAGCGCATTTCGTCGGGGTTGGTGCCATACAAAGGCGATCCGGCTTTGCCTGGAGTGGACCATTCGGCCGGCTCGGTGCTACGGCGTTCGGGATTTGCCTCGAGGTATGCAATGCCGTTCTCGCCCGTTTGGCAACTGCCGATGCGGTTGGTTAGTTCGGAAATGGCGAACGCCTTACCGTCGGTGTTACCGTTGCCGCCGCCCGTGGGCCAGATGTTTTCCAGGTATACCCAGCCTTTTTCAACGAAGTTGCTGTTCGGTGCATAACTGGCCGACCAATGGTAGTCTTCCGATTCCTTGCCGGTAATGGGCAGGCCCAAGTTGTAGGCTATGTATTCGCAGTCGAAGGTGTTGGTGCCAACGGGGAAGCCGCCAGGGAAGATGGTGCCGCATCCCATGGCCATGATCACCGATTTGGCGTTAATCTTTATGATAGTACCGTTGGTGGTGATGAATCCTACGGCGCCAACCGCGCGTCCATCCTCGACGATAACGTTGTTGATCATCAGGTGTTCGATGTGGGGTATCCCGTTGTCGTCGAGTACTTTGGTCCACAGATAGTGGCGGTCTTCCGTGGCATATTTTTCGCGGTAGCCTTGGTAATCGTGGTTTTGCCAGAACTCGTTGCCGTCGTCGCCCGAGCGGGTGTATGAGCCCATGATGCCGAAATCTTTCAGGCGAAGGTAGATGTCTTTCGACTCGTCGATCCAGGCCTGCGCCCACACATAGTTGCCGCAGCCTTCGCCGCAATGCTTCGCCATTTCCAGGTGTTGCTCGGCGTTGTCGCCCATGTCGGCATCGAAAAACGCGTGGCTTCCTGGCCATGGGGACAATCCTGAAAAGCCCGGCTTGCCCTTGTCGACCACCAGCACGTCAGCGCCTGCTTGTTTGGCGCACCATGCCGCGTTCAGGCCAGCAAACCCGCAGCCTATCACGAGCACGTCGCAAGTGTGCTCGGTTTTCTCGGGAGTGTCGAAATCGTAGTTGTTCACAATGGGCAGCTCGGTGGTAACCCGCTCTTTCGCCGTTGCCGCCTCGCTTTTGTCGGCCTGCTTGTTGGGCGCGCAACCCGCTATGCCGCCAAATGCGGCAACGCCCACAGCTCCGAAAGCGGCTTCTTTCAGGAATTCACGCCTGCTTTTCCCTGCGTTCATAATCCCTTCTTCCTCCTGTTGTTGCTTCGGGCCTTGTGCATTCGGCCCTTGGCTGTGCATTAAATGCGACCGGATGAGGTTGTTCAATCGCCGCTATTTGAGTAGGGTCTTGCGGCGTATTTTGGTGGGAAAAAGTGTTAAACGCAGAAATGATCAGGGAATATACGAGTTAGCCATATATGACTTATAACAGGTGGAAAAAACTGTGAAAAGCCGGATTCCTGAATGGCGGCGGCGTCTGGTTTATAATTTTTTTCAGGCAAGGGGGTGCTTTGTGGGGAAAAGGGAAGCGAATTCGAAGAGCGACTTTCTGGTAGTTGCATTCGCCGCGTGCGCGATTTGTTTTGCGGCAGCCATGGCGGTTTCGGTGATTTGCCTGTTGGCTATGGAGCAAGTGAACTCGCAAATGCAAAGCATGCTTTCGGTGGCGCTGAATTCGGAAATTGACGAAGTGCGCGCCGAAGACGGTTTTTCGGGCACTTTGTACAACATATCCGATGACCTGCTGCGCAATCGCGCCTTGGTTGACCTCGGACAATGCGAAGCGGTTGAGCCCGGCGAGAAGCTGCAAGCGGCCGAAGAAGTGCTTGTTGATGTGATTGCGCGTACGTCTGCTGCCGGTGGAAATCGCTACTTTTACTTCGCGCGCAGCAACTATCTCATGGCGCCGGGCGTTTCGAACGAGAATGCTTTGGGCGACGCTCCCCAGCCGCTTGCCGATATGCTTGCCGATCTGCGTGAATCGGGCAACCGCATGGTCGGCTCCTACGAGAACCACATCGGATCGTTTGAGGGCGAAGGCTACCAGCTTATCGTTCGCACGGTTGCCCCCGATGTGTATTACGTTGTGGACACGAAGCTGTTCTCTCCAAGCACGCCGCCTGAGAGCTTCGATGGGTTCAACAATGTGCAAATGTATTACTACGATTATTTCGGCAACGTGGTGCAGACGTTTGGCGAGGCGAACCTCTCTAGCGCGTTCACGTATGATGGTTTGGGCGAAGACGATTCTGGTGTGGCGTTTTGTCGGCGGGGTGGCAGGAACTACGAGGGGGTGTATTGCACTTCGCATTCCCGCAATTTGCGGCTTGCCATCGTGTTCGACGATGATGCCGCAAATGCGCGCGAGTTGGCCGTGTGGGCGTTCGGCGTTTCGGTGGTGTGCGTGCTGGCGTTTGCCGTCGCGGCGTTTCTTTCTATTCGGCGCGCATACCGCCCCTTCGGCGATTTGGCTGGAAGATTGGCTGAGTCGAGCGCGCGTAGCGACATTCCGCGCGGTGATGCTCCGTCGATTCCGCGCGGTTTGTTTCGCGACGACGGCGCCATAATAGCCCAGGCGGTAGATTCATATGAAAACACGGTCGCAGAACAGCAAAGACTGCTGAGCGAGGCGTGGATATGCCGTTTGTTGAGCGGCGACAACCCTGAAGTGCTCAATGACTACGAAGACCGTTGGCTGGGCGATATTTGCGACCCTTATGTCGTGGCCATCATTCGGCCCGATTCTCCGACGGACGCCCGCGATGCTCGTGATGCGGTTGTGAGAGTCTTGTCGGGGGCGTTCGATTTCCGTCTGGTCTCGATGTTTGGTGACGCTGTCGCCATAGTGCTGCTTCGGGGCGGCGATGCGGGAGGCTTGCTTGCTGTTTTGGAGAGGCTCAGAGGGGAAGATGGCAACGGCGGCTATTCCGTATATCTAAGCCGCGTGCATGCCGACGCGACGGGCATTTCTTCGGCCTACAAGGAAGCGGCTGCCGTGGGTAACTATTTCCGCGCCCAAGGGAAATACGGCGTGGCGTGTGCGTACGACGACGTGAAAGAGCTTTCCGACGAGACGAATGGGCTTTCCTCGTTCATCGAAAGTCTTGGAAAACTTTCGGCATATATATCGGCGTTGCAAACGGAAGAGGCTCTGCGCGCGTTTGATGAAGCGGCGCAATTCGCCCGCGCGGAAGACGCTACAGATGCTTGTGGAGGGCAGCCCGCTATGTTGCGCATGCTGTGTGCGTGCTGCGTTCAAGCGCTTGAAGATGCCGCCGCATCACATAAGGGAGCAACGGAAGGGCTGCGTACCGAGCTTAGCAAGCTGTGGATGGCGCACAAGCCCGCGCAGGTGCGAAAGGTGGTGTCGTATTCGCTCAAGCGTCTTGTTGCCAGTGAGGACGAGCTTTCCAGCAAGGAACAATTTGAGGCGCTGAAAGCCGCCACTCAGGCGAATTCTAGGGATTCTAATTTCTCGGCCGGTGCTTTGGCGCGGCAATTCGGAGTGAGCCAGTCGTGGATTACGCGCCTGTTCAAGAAATACAACAGCAGCACGTTTTTGGAATATGTGCACGGGATCAGGCTCAATGCGGCCGAGCGGCTTTTGGCCGATCCTTCGCTTACTGAGGCGGAAATTGCTGGGCGCGTGGGTTATAACAACACCGTCACCATGATTCGCGCATTCAAGAAGTACCGGGGGGTCGTGCCGAGCCAGTTGCGCCCGGGGAAGTAATGGTTTGTGGTGTGGGCCTCTAATGCGGGCTTGTCTCGCGTTGTGCCTACGTGCCCTTTTTAACGTATATGTAACAGCGCTTGAAATTCCTTTTAAGTTCGATATTGTTTAGAAGCTAAATATTTAGAAACTAAACGATTCGAGTTTCGAAAGGGGTTGATATGAGCGAATCTCTGGAAGCGTTGCGCAACGAAATGTTTGAAACGATGCAGCGCATGCGCCAACGCCGCTCGACGCCGCCGCTGCCGCCGGGCATCACGCGCGGCGAAATCAATGCGCTCATGATGCTTTCCATAATGGAAGCGCGCGGCGAGGTCGTGCGCCCCGGTATGCTCGCCGCGTGCTCCCATGCGACGCCGGGCGCGGTTTCGCAAACGCTGAAGTCGCTTGAGGAGAAGGGTCTTATCGTTCGCAGGCGTGGCGAGGGCGATTCTCGCTCCGTCACGATTTCCCTGACCAATGCGGGCCACGAGTTCGAAAAAGAAGGCCGCCGCCTGCATGACGAGCGCTTCATGCATATGCTTGAATTCTTGGGCGAAGACGACGCTCGCGAATTCGTACGCATCGTGAATCGCATGCTTGAATTTGAGGAATCGCATCCCTGGAAGCGTGCATCTGACGGGATGCGTTGTGGGGGCGAGCGGGCTTGCGCCGCGGAAAGCGTCCCGTGCCCCGATTCTGCCCACGACCAGGAAAGCGCCGTTTGCTCAGATTCCACAATTGGTCAGGAATCCGATTTTCGTTTCGATTCTGCATCAAGCTCGACAAGTGAGACGTGCTGCAATTCCGAATCGAGCCACGCGTCGGCGTCGCGCCATCCTGAGCGACCCGCCGCTGCCGGCAGCGGTTTTCGCTCCGAAAAAGAAGGCGGCGAGCCATGCGCCTAATCAAGAATTTCGCGAATCATAAAATCGCGGTAGTGATCGTCGTGGTACTGCTCGCGGTTCAAGCATTTTGTGATTTATCGTTGCCGAATTACACATCCGACATCGTTGACGTGGGTATTCAGCAATCGGGTGTCGAGCATGCGTCGACCGATGCGCTCACCGAGCGCACGCACGACCTGGTCGCCATTATGGAAAGCGAGCAGGATGAAAGCCTGTTTGCCGATTCCTACTTCCAACGCTCCGATGGCACCTACGAGCTCACCGACTTCGGCCGCGAGCATCGCGCGGAGCTCGACGATGCCATGTCCATGCCGCTTGTTGCAGTGCATTACGCCGATCAAACCGGCATGGACCTCGACCAGCTGAAAGCCGCTTATGATGCCGGCATGGTGCAGAAGCCTGACGTTCAAACCATGCTCGATGAAGCGAAGTCGCAGATGGGCGACATGGCCGATTCCATCGTGGACCAGCAGGCAATTGCCGCTGCAAAAGCTGAGTATGAGCAACTCGGTTACGACCTGAACGCCATGCAGATGAATTACCTGCTCACCACGGGTGGCAAAATGCTCGGCCTTGCCGCGCTCGGCATGGTTATCGCCGTAATCGTGGGCTTCATCGCAAGCCGCACGGCGGCGAAAATCGGCGCCAGCCTGCGAAGCCGCCTGTTCGAGCGCGTGTTGTCGTTTTCGGACGCTGAAATCCAAAGCTTCTCGGCCGCCTCGCTTATCACGCGTGGCACCAATGACGTGCAGCAAGTGCAAATGGTGTCGGTCATGATGCTGCGCATGATTCTTTACGCTCCCATTTTGGCCATCGGCGGCATCATCATGATTGCCCGCACGAACCTCTCTATGGGCTGGATTATCGTGGCAGCCGTGCTTGCCATTGCCGTGGTGATGCTGTTCCTCATGAAGGTGGCAATGCCGAAGTTCAAAATCATGCAGAAGCTCATCGACCGCGTGAACCTCGTGTCACGTGAGATTCTTACAGGCATCCCTGTGGTGCGCGCGTTCGGCCGCGAGGCCCATGAGGAAGAGCGTTTCGACGAAGCAAACCTGCGCCTCATGAAAACGCAGCTGTTCACGAACCGCGTCATGACGTTCATGATGCCGCTCATGATGCTCATTATGAATTTGGTGTCGGTCGCCATCATTTGGTTCGGCGGCCACGCGGTTGATGCGGGCACGTTGCAAACGGGCGACCTCATCGCGTTCATCACCTATTCCATGGTTATTATCATGGGCTTTCTTATGATCGGCATGCTTTCTATCATGCTGCCGCGTGCCGATGTTGCTGCCCAGCGCATCGACGAGGTGCTTAAGACGGAAAGCTCGATCGCCGACCCTTCGACTGAAGCGTGTTGCGACGACGAACTCGCCGCGCGCACGGGTGGTGTCGAAATCGCTTTCAACGACGTGAGCTTCAGATATCCTGGCTCGCAAGATTGCGTGCTCGAGCACGTCGACTTCACCGCGAAGCCTGGTCAAACCACGGCCATCATCGGCTCGACCGGCTCAGGCAAGTCTACGGTGATCAAACTCGTGGAGCGTTTCGCTGACGTGTCGGAAGGCTCCATTACCATCGACGGCATCGATATTCGCGACCTGTCGCTGCACGCGCTGCGCGGCCAATTGGGCTACGTTCCGCAAAAGGCCTTCCTGTTCAGCGGCACGGTTGAAGAAAACGTCGACTACGCCGCCGACGAGCTGAATGCCGAACGCGTGCGCGCTGCGGCGGAAATCGCCCAGGCCGATTTTGTGGACGACATGGACGAGGGCTTCAAAACCGAAATTTCCCAAGGCGGCACGAACGTTTCGGGCGGCCAGCGCCAGCGCTTGGCTATCGCCCGCGCGCTTGCCACCGATGCTCGCGCGTTTTTGTTTGACGACAGCTTCAGCGCGCTCGACTACAAAACCGACGCCGCGCTGCGCCATGCGCTCGCCGAGCAGCTTGGCGGCAAAACTCAGATCATCGTGGCCCAGCGCATTTCCACGGTGCTTCATGCCGACCAAATCGTTGTGCTCGACGAGGGGCGCGTCGTGGGTTGTGGCACGCATGCCGAACTCATGGACGCCTGCGAGCCGTATCGCGAAATCGCGCTTTCGCAGCTATCGGAAGAAGAGCTGGAGGAAGGTGATGCGCAATGAGCCAGCAGGAGGAAATGGCAAAGCTGAAGGCGGCATCGCCGCGCCGCCGCGGCGGACGTGGCCCCATGGGTCGCATGATGCCCGGAGAAAAGGCGCAAGACTTCAAGGGCACCATTGGCAAACTCGTGCGTTTCATGGGGCAATTCAAAGTAGCTTTTATTGCGGCCATCGTGTTCGCCATGGCGTCGGCCGCCTTCAATATCGTGGGCCCGAAGGTGCTTTCGCAAGCGACCACCGAGCTGTTCGACGGCATCGTCGCCAAAATCGGCGGCACCGGTGGCATCGATTTCGACGCAGTTGGCGCCATTCTGCTCGCCACGCTGGCGTTGTATTGCGTGAGCGCGGCGTGCTCGTTCGTACAAGGCTGGATGATGACCTCGGTCTCGCAGCGCACGTGCTATGGCCTGCGCCGCCAAATCGCCGAGAAAATTGATCGCCTTCCCGTGGGCTATTTTGAGCGCACGAGCACCGGCGACGTGCTTTCGCGCATCACCAACGATGTCGATACGCTGGGGCAAAGCCTGAACCAAGGCGTGACGCAGCTCATCACGAGCGCCACTACCATGATCGGCGTGCTCGTTATGATGCTGTCCATCAATGTTGAGATGACGCTTATCGCGCTGCTTGTGATTCCGCTGTCGCTCATTTTGGTGAAAGTCGTTGTGAAGCGCAGCCAGAGGTACTTCCGCGCTCAGCAGAAGAAGCTCGGTGAAATCAATGGCCAAATTGAGGAAGCGTTCTCGGGCCAAGTCATCGTGCGCGCGTTCAACAAGGAAGACGCGACACTCGCCGCTTTCCGCGAAACGAATGAGGCGCTATATCAATCGGCGTGGCGCTCTCAGTTTCTTTCGGGTCTCATGATGCCCGTCATGAGCTTCGTGAGCAATTTGGGATATGTGGCTGTGGCTATTGCGGGCGCGGTTTTTGCCGTGCAGGGTCGAATCACGGTGGGCGACATTCAGGCGTTTATTCAATATGTGAAAAACTTCACGCAGCCTATCACGCAGCTCGCTCAGGTCGCCAACGTGCTGCAGCAAATGGCCGCGGCGGCGGAACGCATTTTCGAATTCCTTGAAGCTCCTGAAGAAGCGTCCGAGCAGCCGAAGGCGAAGGCTGTCGATGTTTCAAGCGACGTGGAGTTCGACCATGTGCGCTTTGGCTACGACCCCGAGCATCCGGTGATCAGCGACTTCTCGGCGCGCGTGGGCGAGGGGCAAACCGTGGCGCTTGTCGGTCCCACGGGCGCAGGCAAAACCACCATGGTGAAGTTGCTCATGCGTTTCTACGACGTGGACGGCGGCGCCATTCGCATCGGCGGCCACGACGTGCGCGAATTCTCGCGCGAAGACGTGCGCTCGCAATTCGGCATGGTCCTGCAAGATACGTGGCTGTATAACGCTACCGTGCGCGAGAACATTCGCTACGGCCGACTCGATGCGACCGATGCCGAAGTCGAGGCCGCCGCGAAAGCCGCGTTCGCCGACCATTTCATTCGCACGCTGCCCGAAGGCTACGACACGGTGATCAATGAAGATGCGAGCAATATCAGCCAAGGCCAGCGGCAGCTGCTCACTATCGCTCGAGCTATTTTGGCTGATCGTCGCATGCTTATTTTGGACGAGGCTACAAGCTCGGTCGACACGCGCACCGAGGAGCGCATCCAGGCGGCCATGGACAACCTCATGCGCGGGCGTACGTCGTTCGTCATCGCTCATCGCTTGTCGACCATTCGCAATGCCGATTTAATTCTCGTTTTGCAAAAAGGCGACATTGTGGAACAAGGAACTCATGCGGAGCTGCTTGCGGCGAATGGGGCCTATGCTAAACTCTATAACTCACAGTTTGCTGAATAACCATTATTGGGGCGCGGCCTCGAAAGGTGCGCCCCGTGCCAGTCGGGCGATTGCCCGGCACTCATGAGGGGCGAATTTCTGTATGGAAAAGAAGCTGCGCGAGGCACGGACGGGCATTGCAGGGGAATCGTGCGCGGTTGACGATGAGGTCGTGGCGGCGGCAGCAGCGGCGGCTCGACGCGCGAAGGCAACGGGCAAGCACGCCATTGCCGCGTTTGATTTCGACGGAACGTCCATCCAGGGCAATTCGCCCGTATTGCTCGTGCGCTATTTGCGCGGCGATGATTTGCTGCGCAAGCGCGTTTTGGCGAAGGTGGGCGCGTGGGGCGCTGCCTACAAGTTGCGTCTTCCGCAAAGCGAGGCATGGGTTCGCGGCCAGGTGTTCACCGCGTTCGAGGGCGGCTCTAAAGAACAGGTCGACGAATACCTCCGTGATTTCTACGACAAGGCTATCGCTGGCCAGAAGCGTTTTCGCCCCAAGGCACGTGCGGCCATGAACGCGCTGCGCGATGCGGGCGTTGAGGTCGTCATCGTGTCGGCAACGTTTGGTCCTATCGTGCGCCGAGCCCAGGAATTCGAGCCGTTCGATGTGAGCCTGTGTACCGAAATGGAAGTCGACGCCAACGGCAATTACACTCGCCGGGTCGACGGCGAGTGCGTCGAGGGTGAAGCGAAGGTGCGCGCTATTACGAAATGGGCCAACGAGAAATACGGCGCAGGCAACTGGGAGCTTTCATGCGCGTTTGGCGATCATCATTCCGACATCCCCATGCTGAGCCGCGCCGCCGACGCGTTCGCCATCACGCCCGATTCCACGCTTTCGCGCACCGCCAGGGAAAACGATTGGCATGCGCTCGATTGGAATTGCAAGGCCGAGAAATAGCGCGCGAGCGAGGCATCCGGGCTCGCGATTTCGACGGGACGTTCGCGTTTGATTGCCGCTCGCTATGACGTCGAGCCCTCTGGGCATGCCCATCACGCGTCCTTGGGGGTTTGGGCCTTCAATCGAGTTGTTTGAGCGGACGCATCTGCAAACGAGGCGCCCGCTACCCATTTCATATTTGTGGAACTGTTTCTTTCTAAGTAACGTTTCGTGAAAATTTTGCACATCGCTAGGTGCTTGGTTACACTTACCTTTGTAGTATTGTCGATTAATTCATTGAAGGGGGTGGGCGAAGTGCTCAACCAGAACAACGACGAGGCGAATATCGCCAACAATCAAGAGCCCGATCAAGCCCATCGGCCTCAGGGCGATTGCGCTGAATGCAGCTCGTCTGCAGAGGACAACGCCTCTTTCGAACGTGACGAATATTCTGATCATGGCGCCGCCATTGTGCATGGCGAGGCTTTGGCAGCTGACTTTATCGCACGTAACGATTACCTCGAGCGCGCCCAGGCGGCGGCGGAAGCGGGCGACCGCGAGCTCGCCATGCATCTGTTCCTTACGGCTTATGAGGAAGCATGCAAGCGTTCGCCAGTCGCGAGCGATTCGGCCATCGCGGCGCTGCGCAGGGCGTGGGGCATTGCGTGCGATATGAAGGAGCGCTCGCTCGCCGAATACATTTTCGACAAGCTTGAGCCGCACCTGTCCACCGACGAGGCGCCTGAATACGCCAAGCGCCTGCAGAATTTGGCGCTCGACAAGCTTTCCGAATTCGGCATTTCGCGTGCCGATTTGGAAGGCGTGGCTGACATGATTTCCGAGGAAATCGGCCAAAACGCGCATATTACGGGCATTTCACCCATCATGTCGATGCATATTCCGGGCGATACTGGCGCCGATTCTGCCGACGATTCCGCCGAGCCGCGCCCGACGACCGCTTCGGCCGACGTGCACAAGGCTGCGCCTTCGAAGGCCGTGCCCATGTTGCGCTATTCCGATTTGGTGGGCTTCGACAGCATTATCGAAGACGCTCGCTCGCTCGGGTTGGGCGTTGAAGACGATGAGGAATACCGTGCGCTCGTGGACACGTTGCGCGAACAGCACGGCCTCGACGGCCTTTCTGCCGTTGGCTCCGTCGTGTTCCGCACGTCGTCGCGTGAAGACGCGAACACATTCATGCAGGCCGTGGTGGGCGAGCTCGGCCTTCCCGCTATGCGCATTCAAATGCAGCAGGGCCCCATGGGCGTGCCCATGTTGTGCGTCACGGTGTCGGCGAAAAACCAGCCGCGCATGCTTGGCCGCGTTGCGCTTGAGGCTCCGAGCGTGCTCGTGCTCGAAGACATCGACATGTGGGGCGCGCCGCTCATCGACGCCGCCAGCTCCACCGAGGGCGAGGGCGCGATGTTCGCGAGCATGTCGCGTGCCGCGCGTGAAGCCGTTGCGCTTGTTACCGCGGCTGTCGAGAACCCGAACATCTACGTGCTTGCCTCCGTGGGCGGCGAAGCTCCTGACCAAGGATATTTGTACGACCTTATGGAACCCATGAGCGTGGTCGACATTTATTTGCCCGATGAGCTTGAGCGCCGCCAGATCTGGGAAACTATTGCGTCCGAGCATCCGTCGGTGCGATCGCTCGACATGGCGATGCTCACGAAGATGTCGCGCAACCTTTCGCGCACCGATATCGTGACCGCTGCCCGCGAGGCCGTGGAAGACGCTTACCGCGCGGGCCTGAAGGCGCGCTGCTATAAGCCCATCACGCAGGAGCTCATGTTCGAGCACATTTCGAACTTCCAGCCGCTCGATTCCACCGAGTACCGTGCGCTCGAAGACGCCGTGATTGCTGATTTCCGCAAGCAGATTGCAGATATCGAATGCGATTTCGAAGAAGAAGCCGAAGCCGAAAGCCGGCGCTACGACGCGCTTGGTGACGATGACGAAAGTGTTGAATAGCCGTGGAACTTACTCGCCGAACCGATTACGCCTGCCGCATCATTCGTGCGGCGTATGCGAATAAAGACGCGTATGTGTCGGTGTCCGATGTGGCCGACGCTGAAAGCATTCCTTACGCATTCGCCCGCTCCATTCAGCACGATTTGGTGCATGCGGGGCTTTTGAAAACTGTGCGCGGTGCGAAGGGCGGCCTTACACTCGCGTGCGATCCCGCGTCAACCACGGTGCTCGATGTGCTCACTGCGCTTCAGGGCCCTATGAATATGTCGCCGTGCTCGGCCGACCCGGAGTATTGCGAACGTTGCGGCGGTTGCGAGTATCACGGCATTTGGAAGCATGCCGATAGGCTTATGCAAGACTATTTCGAATCGATCACGCTCGAAAAGCTGTTTTCAGGAGAGGTTCGATGATTATTGAAGGGGCGCTTGAGGCGCCCCTTTTTACGAGTGAGCCCAGCGATGCCGACATCGCGGAATTCCAAGCGTGGGTGCGCGAGGCGGGGCAGGCGCTCTATCGCGACCTTCCCTGGCGCAATACGCGCGACGCATATGCCATTTGGATTTCTGAAGCTATGCTACAGCAAACGCAGGTGTCGCGCGTGCTTTCTCGATGGGAGCGGTTCTTGCGCCATTTTCCCACGGTTGACGCGCTTGCGTCGGCGAGCTCGGCCGATGTGGTTGAGGAGTGGCAGGGCTTGGGCTACAACCGCCGTGCGCTCGCGTTGAAGCGCGCTGCCGATATATGTTCCGCGGAATACGCCGGGCGCATGCCCGAAGGCGTCGATAAGCTCGTGAAGCTTCCCGGCATTGGTGACGCCACCGCGGCGGGTATCACGGCGTTCTCGCGCGATGTTCCCTGCCTGTATCTCGAGACGAACGTGCGCGCGGTGTTCATTCACTGCTTCTTCCGCGATGCCGAACGCGTGACCGACAAGGAACTGCGCCCTCTTGTGGAGCGCGCATGCCCCGCCGAAGATGTGCGAGGCTGGTATTACGCGTTGCTCGATGTGGGCGCCCGCTTGAAGAGAGACCACAAAAACCCGACTCGCAGAGCTGCGGCCTATACGCGGCAAAGCAAATTTGAAGGCTCGCGCCGCCAAAAGCGCGCATGGCTCGTGCGCGAAGTCCTGGCCGCGCCGGGGCTTTCGTCGGCTGAATTGCTGCGTCGATTGAATGTCGAGGAGCGTAAATCGGGCCGCGATGGGGTAGAGGGCGATGAATTCGAATCCATCATGGCCGATCTTGCGCGCGAAGGCTTCTTCCATCGCGAAGGCGACGGGTGGCTTGCGTAGCGGTTTCAAGCTTATGCATTACGGTGAATGGGACAGATTCGCGCGGCCGTCGTACTCAATTCGTAAGTACCCCGCTTTAGGGGATATCCTGTTAGTCACTTTTTGAGCCTGTTTTAATTCCGCAAGCCACAAATATTGAAAAATGTCCAAATAACTAGAAGCATACTCTCACTTTAAAAAGGTTATTCCCAGTTCAGCGATGCCCTATAAGGGAACACGACGGACAGAAACGCCCCATTTGGGCGAAAAAAAGATACCCAAGGTTAACATTCATGTTACGATTCGGCAACGGCGTAACATAGTTGTGCCATTTCCCGCATTGTCTTCACAACAGGCTACCGTTGGCGGGTTTTGCCACCTTGCATGCATCATTTGCGCCATAATGCATAGCCGTCAGTGATTCCACCATGCATCTAATAGGAGGTGTACGAATGGACAAACAGTCCACTGCCTCAGAGTTTCAGGGAATGCTCGAAGCGCGCGGTGTTTCGCGTCGTAGCTTCATGAAACTGTGTGGCACGCTCGCGGTTATGGCTGGCTTGGGTGAAGCCGCCGCTCCGCGCGTGGCCCAGGCTCTGGAAGAGTCGGTTATCGGCGCAAGCCAGGGCGACCTGTACCCGGTCATCTGGATCGAGGGTGCTTCTTGCACGGGTTGCACCGAGGCTTTCGCTCAGATCGACGCTCCCGACGCTGCCGCCGTCGTACTCGAGCTCATTTCGCTCAACTACAGCGAGACCCTGTCCGCTGCTGCGGGCCATTCGATGGAAAAGGCCAAGGAGCAGACCATCGAAGCCGGCAACTACATTTTGGTGTATGAAGGCGCCGTGCTCAACGGTTGGAACGGCAATGCGCTTCGCGTTGCTGGCAAAACCGGCAATGAGCACCTGATCGAGGCCGCCGAAAAGGCGACCGCGGTTGTCGCGCTCGGCTCTTGCGCCGTCAATGGCGGCTGGATGGCCGCCGCTCCCAACGCGTCTAACGCGACGGGCGTGCAGGCGTTCCTCAAAGAGCAGGGCATCAACGTGCCCATCATCAACATCCCGGGCTGCCCGCCGAACCCCGAGTGGCTCTGCGCGGTGCTCATCCAGTACCTGCTGCTGGGCGAGCTGCCCGAGCTCAACGCCGAAAACAAGCCCACGCAGATCTTCGGCCAGACCATTCACGACAATTGCCAGCGTCGTGGCCACTTCGAGAACGGCGAATTCGTTTACCAGTTCGGTTCTCCCGAAGAGGCTAAGGGCTACTGCCTGTACCCGCTGGGCTGCCGTGGGCCGCAAACCAAGGCCAACTGCGGCGTTGTTCGCTATAACCACCGTCGTTCTTGGTGCGTTGAAGCCGGCGCTCCCTGCATCGGCTGCTGCGAAGCCAACCCGAACAACCCGGGCCAGAACTGGATCGAGGTCAACACTCCGTTCTTCAAGCGTCATCGCGATTTGAACATCGGCGACTTCAAGTTCCAGCCTGGCACCATTGCCGCTGCCGTTCTCGGCATCGAAGCTGTCGCCTTGGTCATCCATGGCTTCGGCATGAAGGCCGCCGGCCGCGTGCCGAACGGCGCCGAGTTCGAGAAGAAGCGCGCTTGGGACGCTAAGCATCCCGAAAAGTCCATCGGCGTGTATGACGACGCCCCGAAATCTGACGCCAAGAAAGGAGGCGACGAGTAAATGACGCGTTCCGTTATCGATCCCATTACCCGTATCGAGGGTCACCTTCGCGCCGAGATGGAGGTTACCGACGGCGTCGTTACCGACGCTTGGATTTCCGGCGGCTGCTTCCGTGGCATGGAGCTCGTCGTGCGCGACCGTACCCCCGAAGATGCCGCTTACATCGTGCAGCGCATCTGCGGCGTGTGCCCCGTTTCGCACATGCATTCCGCTTCCATCGCGGCTGAGCAGGCTTTGGGTATCACCATTCCCAACAACGCCCGCATCATTCGCAACCTCATTGAGGGCGCGCAGTTCCTGCACAGCCACATTCTGTGGCTGTACAACCTGGCCGGCCTTGACTACGTGAACCCGTTGAACGCCCTTGGCGCCGATGCGGCTGACGCCTACGACTTGGCGGCTGAGCTGGGCACCCCGTCTGCCGACTTCGTTGGCCTGCAGGATCGCCTGAAGAAGTTCGCTGACAACGGCCAGCTCTCCATCTTCAGCGGCAACTGGTTCGACACCGGCGAGTACAACATGACTCCCGAGGCCGACCTTATCCTCACCGCTCATTATCTGGAAGCCCTGCAGATGCAGTCGAAGGCTTCCGAGATCGCGGCGCTGCTCGGTGGCAAGATGCCTCACATCATGACCATCGTTCCTGGCGGTACGGCATTCGTTCCCACCGCCGAGAAGCTTGACGACCTGAAGGGCCTCGTCGACGAGGTGTATCAGTGGGTCGCCGATACCATGATTCCCGACACGCTGGCCATTGCGAAGTTCTATCCCGAGGCCACCACGTTCGGTAAGGGCATTGGCCGCTATGCTGCTTGGGGCGTGTTCGAGAGCCCGTTCGACGAGGGCACTTCCTACGCCGATCGCATGCGCAACCGCTATCTGCCTGCTGGCGTTCTCGACGAGAACTTCAACATCTCCGACCCCGACGAGTCGAAGATCACCGAGTACGTTGGCCACTCTTGGTACGAGGGCGACGCCGACCTGCCGCCGTTCGAGCAGGACACCAAGCCCGCATTTACTGAGTACGACGTCAACGATCGCTACACCTGGGACAAGTGCCCGCTCTACGATGGCAAGTCTCTCGAGACCGGCTCGTTCGCTCGTGTGCTTGTCGCTTATAAGCGTGGCGTTCCGTTCGTCAAGCAGCACGTCGACGAGATGCTCGTGGCCTTGGGCGCTCAGGCTGGCGACCTTTCTGTTCTGCAGAATACGCTCGGTCGTACGGCTGCCCGCCAGGTTGAGACCCTCTATATCGCTACCTTGATGAAGGAATGGGTCAACGAGTTGTGCGAAGCTATCAAGAGCGGCGACTCTGAGTACTTCCGCGCTCCCGAGAAGAGCGACGGCGAAGGCACCGCGTTCTGGGAGGCCCCGCGTGGCGCTCTCTACCATTCCGAGAAGGTCAAGGGCGGCAAGATCACCGATTACCAGATCATCATTCCGTCCACGTGGAACCTCTCTCCGCACGACCCGAAGGGCAACTATGGCCCGTTGGAGCAGGCTCTCATCGGCGTGCCCGTTGCCGATGTGGAGAAGCCGATCAACGCGCTGCGTACCGTTCACAGCTTCGACCCCTGCACCGCTTGCGCTGTGCATATCGTCGAGCCGAAGACCGGCAAGAAGTTCGAGACCGTAACCAGCCCGTGGGGGGTGAAGTAAGATGGCACATCTCGCACACTACCGTGAGGCCCATCCGGCTCCGTTCCGCTTCACTCACTGGGTGAACCTCGTTTCCATGGTGATTCTTATCGTCACCGGTTTTGCGATTCACTTCCCGTACTGGCCTGAGTTCATGGGCATTGCCCGTGGCCTGCACATTGCCTTTGGCTTCGTGCTTTTCATCAACTGCCTGCTGCGTGTCGTGCTTGCCTTCATCGTGAAGAGCGCCCCGACCGCTGGCACCCGCGAAGTGGTTCCCGACTACAAGACGTGGCTGCCTCAGGCCGACAACCTTCACCAGGGCCCGCAGTGGATCAAGTACTACCTGTTCCTTAAAAAGGATCACCCGCTGTCCGCTAAGCTTGGCGTTCCGCAGAAGATCAGCTACCTGTGCATTCCTGTGTTGATTATCTTCATGTTCTTCACCGGTCTGTGCCTGTGGCCGCCCTGCGCGAACATGCCGCTGTTCGAGGCCGCTATTGCTGGTCTCGGTGGCGCTATGAGCGTGCGCATCATCCACTACTTCATGATGTTCGTGTTCATCGCCTTTACGCTGCTGCATGCGTACCTGGCAAACATTGAAGGCCTTGCACCCTCCATGCTCATGTTCTTCGGCAAAGAGCACGGTGGTTTGACCTACGACATCGAGAAGCACAACATTTCCGGCAAGGACGACCTGGCTCACTAAGCCTTGGTGGTTCGCCTGAAGCACCTGCTTCTTGCAGAAGGGCTCGCGAGAAATCGCGGGCTCTTCTTTTTTGCCCAAACCTGTTAAATGCTCGTAGCGTTTAACAGGTTTGGACAAAGTTCCCGCAGCCCGTAACATTCGTTTGCGGGAGCGCCTCGTTAATGACAGGCTCCTTTTCAAATGCTTGGATAATTGCATCATGAGTTTTATTCGGTCTGTTTTATGCTCGGTTTTTCGCACTTGGAGCGTGCGATGGTGTTGCGCTGGGCTGGCACCCGTTAAATGCTACGAGCATTTAACAGGTTTTGGCCGGGGCGCGTTCTTGGGTTTTCTCGGGGAATGGGCCGCACGCTTGGTGAAGTTCGCTACCATGGAATGCCGTGTTTGATGGCGTTTGAAAGTGAGTGCGTATGCTGCGTGTGAACCATGCGATTCTTCATGTGTGCGACTTCGAGTCGTGCGTGAACGTGTTTTCCGAAGAGGAGCTCGATCTTTCCGATCGCAAGGTGAAGTCGTATGTGGGCAAGACGTGCCGAAAAGCGCTTTCGAGCGTGGAAAATCGCCGTGGCGAATTTGAGCCCGACTCATCGTTTGAGGGCGAGGTGCGCGATTATTTCGCCAATCAGGTCGATTTCGTGAGCTTGTCGCGCCAGTGCGCTCAGTTCATCGCCGAAGAGTTGGGTCATATGGAATCGCCTGAAAGCTGCGACGTGCTCGTAGCCGATTTCGAAGATGATGCACCCAAGGTTTCAACTGATACGCCTGAGGAAGATCAGGAAGCCGCGTATGAGGCGCAGGGCAAACGCTACTTTGTTGTGGCTTTGCTGAATAGCCGCCCTGCATTCATGCATGAAGTGGGCGGGGGAGAATTCGGCACGCGTGTCGACATCGAGCGCCATCACGCCATTTTGCCGAATCCTTCGCAGAAGCTTTCGAGCTACGCGCTCGTGGAAAGCAAAACGCTCGAAGTGCTGTTCTGTGACAAGGAACGCGAGATTTCGGGTGAGAAGCGTTTGCTTTTGCCCGAGGGCTTGCTGCAATGCTCAAGTGAAGTGTCGAGCAAGGAAGTCGTCGACACAGTGACGCGTATCGTTGAGGAAGTCGCGCAGGAATTCGGCGCGAACACGGCTGTAGCCGCTTCGAAGGCAAAGGCTTACGTGAACGAAAACGCCGACGATTCGGCGTATCTTGCGCCGTGGGACATGGCCGAAGAAGTATTCGACGACGAGCCTATGCAGAAGCGTTTTGAAGAAGCGGTCGCAGCCGAAAACTTGCCCGACAAGGTACCTATGGAGAAGAAGGCGGCGCAGCGTTTGGCTCGCAACCACAAAATTCGTACCGACACGGGCATCGAAATCACTTTCCCTACGGAGTACTCTCACAACCCCGATTTCATCGAATTTGTAAGCATGCCGAACGGCATGATTTCGATCGAGCTGAAGAATATCGGAAACATAGAGAACAGGTAATACTTTGGCCCGATGATTAAGGTGTTGGCTCGATATTGCGCGGTGATCTGGCGACGCGTTTCGGGTTCGAGCTGCGGCTTGCGTACCAAAAGCGCTTTGGTCTGCCTGCCAAGGCATCGATTTGGTGTGGTGTGTCTGACGAGACGTGCGTTTCCGATAGATTCCGCACGAGCAGAAGGCGCCAGTGGCGCCTTCGTCGTGAGCAGGACTTGACCGAAGCGGAAGCGCATGTCTCGCCAGGCACATTAACTTTTATATAGGAACACCTGTTCGCTTTTGCTATACTGTTCCGCATGGAAAACGAGCAAACATATTTCACGGATATACAAAAAGCTACAGGGCTTGCGACACCTGAGGAGCCCCAGCTGAACGCTGCGCAGCTCGAAGCCGTTACTACGACTGAGGGCTTCGTTCGCGTGATCGCGGGTGCTGGCACGGGCAAAACGCGCGCGCTCACGCATCGGTTCGCGTACTTGGTCAACGACCTGGGCATTCTGCCGGGCAATATTTTGTGCGTCACGTTCAGCAATAAGGCAGCCAACGAAATGCGCCAGCGCATTCGTCGCGTGACGGGCGATAACGATACGGGTTACATTTGCACGTTCCATAGCTTCTGCGTTTCGGTGCTGCAGGAAGATTCGCATGCCGTGGGGTACCCGCAAAGCTTTCTGGTACTCGACAATGCCGATATCGATGCGATGCTGCAGGTTATTTACGATGAGCGCAAAATCACCCTGCGCGAGAAAACCTTCGGCAAGGCGCGCGATATGATCGAGATTTTGAAAACGATTGAGCGCCCCGATTATTATATTGATCTTATCTCGCTTCCGCTGGCGGAGCTCAAGCAGAAATACCTTGATGCGCGCAAAGTGGACGACATTATTTTCTACGGTTATTTGTATCAGCAAAAGAAATGCTTTGGACTCGATTACAACGACCTCATCATTATCACGCTGCATATTTTCGACCATTTCCCCGATATTGCGCTGAAGTGGCAACAGCGTCTTGAGTATGTCATGATCGACGAGTTTCAAGATATCGACGCGCTGCAAATCGCGCTCATGGAAAAGCTTGTTGAATACCATCGCAACCTGTTCGTCGTGGGCGACCCTGATCAAACGATTTATACATGGCGTGGCGCCGACGTTCGGTACCTGCTCGATTTCGCCGATGCGCACGAGGGTTGCAAGACCATTCTTATGACCGAGAATTATCGCAGCACGCCTGAAGTGCTGGGTGTGGCGAATTCGCTCATCGAGAAGAACAAACAGCGCATTCCCAAACGGCTCGAGGCGCAGCGCGACGTTCATGGCCCCACGGTGTGGCACCATGCAAAATCGCCTGAAGAAGAAGCGGCGTGGATTGCGGAAGGCGCCCAGAAGCTGCATGAGGCTGGGGTGGCGTATCGCGACATGGCGGTGCTGTATCGCGCGCATTATGCATCGCGGGCAGTAGAAGAAGCATTAATGCAGGCCAAAGTTCCCTATACGCTGTATTCTGGAGTTCCGTTCTTTGGCCGTCGCGAAGTGAAAGACGCGTTGAGCTATTTGCGGTTCGTGGCGTATCAAGATGATTTATCGTTTGCGCGCGTGGCGAATGTGCCGAAACGCAACATGGGTCAGCGACGCATGGCATTTTTGCGCGAGTGGGCCGATGAGCATGAGTGCACGCTATACGAGGCGCTTGAGCAAACCATTGACGATGAAATTTTCAAACGCACCAAGGCAAAGCAGCTTCTGGTGCTCGTCGAGCGATTCCGCGGGCAGTTCGAGGGGCGTGCGGTAAGCGATATTATGGCGGCCGTGCTTAACGAGAGCGGCTACGATCGCATGCTGCGCACCGAGGGAAGCCAAGAGCGGCTCGATAATGTGGCTGAGCTCAAACAGAGCATCTATGAGTTCGAAACTACATGCGGCGAGGAAGTGACGCTCGAGCATTATCTGTCGCATGTGGCGCTGCTCACTAACGCCGATGCGATGGATGGTGCGGCCGATAAGGTGAAGCTCATGACGATTCATGCGGCGAAGGGCTTGGAGTTCAAGCATGTGTTTCTGTGTTCGATGAGCGAAGGCGTGCTGCCCTCGAAGAAAACGCGAACGCGCGAGCAAATGGAGGAAGAACGCAGGCTCGCGTTCGTCGCTATGACGCGCGCCGAAGATGGCCTGTACCTTACCGAGGCCGAAGGCTTCACGCATAAGGGCACGCCGCGCTATCCGTCGCGGTTCCTGCTCGATATCGACCCTGAGTGCCTGATGTTTTCCCACAAGCCCGATCAAACCGCGCTCGAGGCTGCACGCGCCGCGTATGCGGCCAACGACCAGTGGATTGTCGGCATGAGTGCCGATGTACAATTCCGTAAGGGCGACCGTGTGACGCATGCCGTGTTCGGCGAAGGCATCGTCGAGGAAATCGATATGCAGAAGCGCGCCTACATCGTGCGCTTCGATGGGCTCGATACCACCCGCGCCATCAGCTTCCGCGTGAAGCTGGAAGAGGCATAGCGATGCGTTCCGCCCATTGTGAACGTGTTGATACTCGTAGCTTTTAGCGCGTTTTCTTAGGCGTGCTGTGTGATTCCCTGTCTGGTGAATTCGGCATCACCAGGTTCGATGGTTTTGCTTCGGCACTGTTGGATGCGGCCAATATTGATTCCGCCTCAGGCGTCACGGTGCTTGAGGCGGCCGGGTGCCTTGGGATCAATCTCGATCCCAAGATCATTAGGCCAGCGAAACCTGTTAAACGCTACGAGCATTTAACAGGTTTCGTTTACTGAGCCCTGAGTTACTCGACCTCGGCAAGCGTGGGGATTGATTGCTGGGCGCCTACCTTCGTGGTGGCCATGGCGCTTGCTTTCGTGGCGAGCGCTACTGAGTCAGCGAGCGACAGGCCACGTGCGTACCCTGCGACCATCGCACCGATATAGGTGTCGCCTGCGCAGGTGGTGTCGATTGCGCGCGTCTTCGGCGGCACCGATTCAATGGTTTCATTGCCGCAAAACACCATCGATCCACGCGCTCCCAGCGTAATGGCAACGCAGCCTACGCCGCTTTCTTTCAGTTTGTCGGCGGCGGCGCGAGCGCTCGTCGCATCGGCGGGGTAGATGCCCGTCATCATCTCGCATTCGCCCTCGTTCACCACCACCAAATCCAGGCAGGGCAGCACGGCTTCGGGAATCTCGTGCGCGGGCGCGGGGTTTATTGCCACGTATAGGCCTCGTTTGCACGCTTCGGCAAGCGCGGCCCAGGTGGTTTCGTAGTCGCATTCTAGCTGAGCCAAGAATACGTCGCCCGGTTCGGCCACTTCGTCGAGCGCGCGTCGCACTGCATCGATGCGCGTGCTTGCGTTTGCTCCTGCGTCAATGGTGATGAAGTTGTCTCCGCATACGCGTGTGATAATGGCCACGCCTGTTGGGCAGCTTTCCGAGCGCGTGATGTATTCGCACGTCACGCCGTGCTCGGCGAGGCCTGCAATCATCTGGTCGCCGAATGCGTCAGCGCCTACGGCACCCAGCATGCACACCGCGGCGCCCATTTTCGCTGCAGCTACGGCCTGGTTTGCGCCCTTGCCGCCGGGGTTGGTGATGAATCCGCGACCGATAATGGTTTCGCCCAAATTGGGCATGTGGTCGCTCTCGATGGATAGATCCATATTCAGGCTGCCGAAAACGATGACTTTGCTCATGATGATCCTTCGCGTTACGTGGAATCGAATGATGGTCGGGTGGGATGTGTTCTTTGGCGAATGCATTCGAGTGCATTGGAACGCGTTCGATGCGCTCGCCAGGGAACACCAAGCGCGGCTTGCTTTTGGCGAGGGAGTCGCGAGTGGGTCTTTTTGTTTAAAACCGGGGTTGTTTTGGCAGAAAATGCGACAATTAGGTCTTTTGAAACTTGCGAAATTTGAAAAATGGCATCCAGATGTTGCTTCTCGAGGGCTATTTCTAGCGGGAAAGCCCTCGAGAAGCGAATTTGCCATCAACAGAGTACCTAGTCGCGGTGATTTCTGCCAGGAAAGGCGCAACCTCGTGCAGAGGCGCCGGCTGCGCGACCGAACGCGCAGCCGGCGCAAATGAGACTAGCTGTTGTCGGCGTCCTCGGCCTTCGGAATAAGGAACGAAGTTGCCAGCGCCAGCACCAGCAGGATGGCGCCCATGACCATGGCGGCAGCATAACCGCCGGCGGCGCCCGCCTGCGCGGCGTAGGCGTCCATAGCGGCGTACAGCACGGCGAAAGAAAGGCCTGCGCCCAGATTGAACGCGCCTGCGTTCATGCCCGGCAGGTAGCCTGTATTGTCTTTCGGGGAAAGCACGATGCCCAGGCCGTTCAGCATGATGTTCGCGGTGCCTGCATAGGAAATGCCCAGTACGACCGAAATCACGACAAGCATGGCGATGCTCGTGTTGTGCGCGACGAAAATGCCGAACAGAGCACCCAAAATGGAAACCACGAGACCCGCGCGCAGCACAACGTGGTAGCCGAATTTGCTGGCCAGAACGCCGGCAACGGGGCCGAAGCACAGGCCGAGCAGCGCATACGGGGTTAGCGTGGCGAAGCTCACTACGTCGGCGCCCATGGCGACGCCACAGGCTTCGTCTTGCGCGATGGCGGGCACGACGCCGTTCATAATGGCGAACACGCCGGTCATGGTAAGCAGCGTGGTAAGCAGCAGGCCCCACGTGCGGCGCTGCTTCAGATAGTGGGTAGACACCATGGGGGCGTCTTTCTTCTTTTCGATGTTCCAGAACACCACGAAGAACACGGCGGCAACGACCACCAGCACGGCTACCATCACGAGGTCGGCTTTAGCCAGCTTCTGAATCTCGTTGATGGCCAAGTAGGCGGAAAGAAACGCGATGCCGAGCGTAACCACGCCGGCCCAGTCCATTTTCGGCGAGCCTTCGGCCTTGCTTTCCTTCGAGCAGAACCACACGAGCACCACGGCGAGCACGGCAACGACGGCCATGCAGATGAACACCGAGCGGAAGCCGAAGTTGCCGGCAAGCCAGCCGCCCAGAATGGCGTCAACGCCTGCGATGCCGCCATTGACCGAGGTCAGAATGGCCATCAGCTTGGTATAACGGGCCTCTTCGGTCACTTGCGTGTGCAGCATGATAAGGCACATAGGCACAACCGGGCCAGCAACGCCTTGCATGATGCGGCCTACCATGAGCATGGTCACGTCTTGCGCGGCGGCGCTCACGATGCAGCCGATGGCGGTGATCAGGAGCATGCCGCTGAGCACCTTCTTGCGGCCTACGATGTCGGCCAGGCGGGGAAGGAACAGCGAGAACAGCGCGGCGGCCGTGAAGAACACCGTTTGCGTGTTGCCGATTTCGGTGGCGGTGGTGTGCAGCTCGTTTTGCATCGCCACAAGCGCGGGCGACAGCATAGAAGCGTTGAGCTGGAAGGCGAAAATTGCCACGAGCAGTGCGGTCATGAGGGCAACGATGTTCTTGCCGCCCTCGTCGAGAGTTTTGGGTTTGGTAGATTCAGCGGCCATGCGAACTTAGCCGATCCTTTCAATAGCGTCAGTCACGAGGTTCCAGAATTTGTCGAAGTCGAGCTTCGTTGCCACTTGGGTGTGGCATTCCTCGGCAGAAGGCTCCGGCCCGCGCAGGTCGGCGACCGTCATGCCCAGCGTGAGCTCGCTGTGGATTTCCACGTCGAGCGGGCAGCGGCGCGTTTCTACGCACGTGGGATCGATGAGGTAAGCGACCGTGCAGGGATCGTGCACTGGCGGATCCACGAAATCTTGGTTGTCTTGGTAGGTCTTGCGGAAGAAGTCCATGAGGCCCGAGACGAATGTAGCGAGCGGTGTGCCAACTTCTTCGATCCTCTTTTGCGCGGCGGGCGTGCACAGCGCTTGGTGCGTGAGGTCGAGGCCAACCATGGTGAGCGGCCACTTCTCGTTGAACACGATATGGGCGGCTTCGGGGTCGACTTTGATGTTGAACTCGGCCACGGCGCTCCAGTTGCCCACGTGGTAGCCGCCGCCCATGAGCACGACTTCCTTCACGCGCTCAACGATGCGCGGCTCCATGCGCACGGCCATCGCAATATTGGTGAGCGGGCCGGTGGGAACCAAAGTGATGGTGCCTGGCTCGTTTGCCATGATGGTTTCCACGATGTAGTTCACCGCGTGCTTCTGCTCGAGTGGGCGGGTGGGCACGGGCAGCTCGACGCCGTCCAGGCCGCTTTCGCCGTGAATCGACGCGGCCACTTCCTGCGGACGCACGATGGGACGGTCGCATCCGGCGTACACGGCCACGTCGGTAGCGTGCGCTTTTTCGAGCACCGCGCGGGCGTTGTAAGTCACCTTTTCGAGGCTTTGGTTGCCTCCGACGGTGGTCACGCCCAAAAGCTCGATTTCGGGGTTGCCCAGCGCGAGCAGGATGGCGACGGCGTCGTCGTGTCCTGGATCGCAATCCAGGATGATCTTCTTCGTCACGATTGCTCCTTTAAAAGAGGGGTTGCTTGCATGCCTTCGGCAAAGTATCAAGAATATTCGGCCAAAGGCATAACTTTGAAGTTTAACGCATTCGAAATGAATAGGATGCGAAAGTTGGAAGTATGTATACGATGCTGACATGATTCGCTGTTGCGCCGAGCAGAAGTTGCTGAACGCCACCTGCTAAATGCTTGTGCTAAACGCTACGAGCATTTAACAGGTTCGGACTAGGGAAGGGTGTTGGGCGATTTTTGCGTTTCAACCTGTTAAGTGCTCGTAGCGTTTAACAGGTTTCGAGCATGGTGTTTGCGAACTCTTGGCAGATGGTCTTACTAGGCCATTGTCTTCGCTCAATTTGTTGCGCAACAACTTTCGCGTTTTCGGGTGTATGGTCGATTCATCGTGTTTATACATCACGGATTAGGCCGAAAGGGTGGTGCGAATGTCAAGCGCAACGAGGAAGGGAAGGTCTTCCGCAAAGAACGGTTCAACCAAGCTCAAGCCAACATTCAACTATCTTGTTGCGATTGGCGATGAGGAATGCGCGCGTACGATGCTTGGCGCGATGTATCGCAATCTTCTTGAAGCGCGAGAAATCATCAGCGAGCTGCCCTATGGAGTCGATGAGGAGCGGAACTATTACGGTGTAGGGAAAAAGGTTTCCGAGCCAATTGAGGTAGAGCCCTATTGCGACTCGTGGTCGTTGAGCGAGCTCGAGTTGAAAATCCATACGCCGTTTTGCCGTGAGCCCGTTTTGGCATTCAATCCGAAAATCGATTCCGAGGTCATTCTGCATAGACGTAAAGAATATGTTGACGAATATGAGCCTGAACTGTTCGTGTCGATGCCCAGGAAAAACCTCTATATTCTGAGCGTGAAGTTTGTGATGCTGCGCGGCGACGCGGCGCCCGAAATCGCGCGATTCGTGTCGTCCCTGCCCGATGGCTCGTATGCAATAGCGGCGTGCCACACGCATGAAGAAAGCAAAGACTTGCGCGTGGAGCTCGGCGTCGAGCAGGGCGGCTATACGGTGGCGAATGGGACGAGCGATTTCGTGGTTGGCGATGTCGGCGTAACGTTTGAAGAGTTTGGCAAAAAAGCGCTCGCGTGCGCCGCTGATTCCTTTAACGGAAATGCCCAGAGCGCGGCTGTGTTTCGGGTTGCGAAGCTTGCCATTGGTGCTGCGGTGCGCGATCTTGCGGTGCAGCAAGCCGACTACGCGGAATTGTTCGCCGCGAAATCGGGGCTGCCTACATTCGCGCCTCGGTCCGATGGTTCACTCGACAGCCTAAATGAAACCTCCGTGAGCGTTTCCGCCGCGAACGATTCCGAAGGTCCGATTGACCCCTGCACTGGCTTCTCGTGGAGCGAAGTTGCCCGCGCTATTCGTGCCGAAATGGCTGCGATGCCAGCAAAATACGCCGTGAGCGGCTCAGGGGAAGGCGAGCATAAAGAGTGCATGTTCACCATGCGTGAGGGTGACGAAGTTGTGCTGCGATCGAACTGGAAAAGCGATTCGTCGAGCCCCATTGAGCTTCAGGTTTGCGACGTATTTGGCCATGAGCTGGGCTTTTTTGGTACACCTGCATCGCTTCCCTATATAAAACGAGCTGCTTTGGCGTGCATGGTGCCGCATTTGAAAGCGAAAGCGATTAACGTCAACCCGTTTTCGGGATACATGCGCGTGGAGGTTGAGCTTGACCCGACCGACGAAGGTGAGCTTCTCTCCGTTGCTCGCACTATGCTCGATTCAGAGCCTGCGGAGCGCGGCAAGCTCTCGTTGACAAGCCCGAACGCCCAGAAGCTCTATGCACATAAACGCGCCGATTTGGAAAAGGCCGAAGAGGAACGGGCGAGGGCCGAAGAGGAGGCGCGCAAGGCCGAATTCGAGAACGGGCCCGTGGCGCGCCAGTTGAAAGACCTGATCGTTTTATACACGGGATGCGTGCCGTATTCCCGGGAAGAAGCTGCCTCCTGGCAAGAAGATAAACATCGAATTTCGAACGGGGCTTTTTCGCGCAAAAACGACCTATCGGGGGGTTACGAGGGAAAAACGTGGCTCGAGGCATTCGAACAGGTTGTGTCGGGGGTTACGAGCCTTTACGGAATGAAGGTTCCAATTCCCTGCTTCGACCTGTATTGCACGGAATTTTACCCCTTTGAAGCCAACTTTTGCTATGAGTACGGCATTGGCCGGCAATATTGGTACAAGGAAGATTACGACGTTTATAAGTTGCTATCGAGCAAGGGCGCGAGCCTGGAGCTGCCTTACCTTCTTGGCTATAAATCTGGGGAGGCGGCAGCGAGGGTTCGGGCGCTGTTCCATTGCGAGCCTCGTGTGGCTCAGCTGTTCTACGATGAACATGGTGCGGTTTCGCCCAGCGATTTCGATGCCAATTCTTTCGGCATCAAGCGCGAGCTTTTGGGGTCGTGGAACATCGAGGCGTATCGCTGGCTCAAGCGCAATATGCCCGAAAAGGTCAAAAATCTCAAACGCCAAGAATTCGTGAGAACCGGTCTTCTGCCTGCTCTTGTGGAAGATAAGAAAGATTCGTCGGTCGTGTTGACAGATAGCTCCAGCGGCCGCGTTTTGCCTTGCGAGGCCGTTACGCTGGCCATGAATCGCGATGACAAGGAAGGCATGAGCATTCTCATTCGCAAGTTGAAGTTCACGCTTGACGATATAAAGAAAACGAGAGCTGTGCTTGAGGAAACCCCCGATTTCGCCGAGCAGGTCGAAGAGCTCGACGCCTTGCGCGCGGCGCGTTTTGCAGAAGTCGGTTTCGAGCTGGGTGCGGCAAGCAGGGGGAAGTTCACGTGGAATGAGAAACGCCGTGTTTTCTTCGCCGAGCTGTGCGAAGTGCCCGACATTGCATTGGCCGAAGAATTCTTCGAATGGTCTGGAAGGAAGTTTCCGGGCGGCCTGGGCGACGTGTATATATTCGATGGGCTGACGCGAAACTGCAGCATGGAACTCTTCGAATTCCTGCGCGACAACGATTTCGATTTCACGAACGCTGCGACATACGAGGCACTGAAGCCGACTGAATATCGAAAGCTCAAAGGCCCTAGAAATTTTGTCACGCGTGTGATTGATTTCCTCACTTCTGGTTGGGGCTTTAAGTCTCATGGGCATATCGAGCAAGAACGGCTCGATGCGGCGCGCGATATTATCGTCGCGCTCCTCGGAATAGGCGTTCCCATCAGGACGAAAGACGAGGAATGGGACCCCTGGTTCTATAACAAATTCACGTCGTATACTGTTGCGAGACTATATCCCGACGACGAAGAGCTTAAGCGTCTCATTGAGGCCGCTGGTTATTCATGGTACATGGAATAGGGAACCCCGCATGAAGGCGTGTGGCCCGCCCGATGCGCGCGGTGTTGGGCGGGCCTTCGCAATAGTGGTGTGCGTTTCGTCGCGCAAACCGAGGCGGGGCTGGCGAACGCATTTGTTGCGCAACAGATTTCGCCGCTTTGGCGGTATGGTGATTAGGGATGAAAACGATGGCCCAAAATGCGCGTGGGCCGCTTTCAGCGGCCGCTGCTGGATAAATCGGGCAAACGTCAGCCGCAGTGCGCCTAAACCGTAAGCAAGGGTTATCATATTGGGCGAATTTACGGTGGCTTACTGCTGCCAAGGCAACCAACGTCGCGAATAGAGGAGTTCTTCGTGGCACAACCTAGAAATCGCGTCGGGGGGGGGGTCGCTCACTCGAGAGCAATTCCTTCTTCGAGAGATGCGCATCGTCGCCGACTTGCGCACGCAAGGTGAACCTGACGACGAAATAATCCAGCGCGTTAAGCGCGAAAACCTGTTTCAATATGGCACGGAACGCATGCTGGCCGATCGTGCCCGCGCGTGTCTGCAGCGTCTTGATGCGCTCGAAAATGACGACGCATCGCTCGAGTCGCGCGAAGCCGCCGCTCGCCTTACCGAACTGATCGCCCATGGCGCGCCCGAAGCTGCCGGGCAGGCGAACCTTTATGCCATGATTCGCCGATACGAGTTGATGCGCGCATTCATAGGCATCGAAATCGCCGATCGCCTGGCGTGTCTTGATTACACGTTCACGCGCGTTGACATGAATGCGTTTTTTACGCGCTACCAATTGGAAAATGCAGAAGCTGCCGCATGGAGCGATGCGACGGTCTATCGCATTAAATCGACGCTTGCGAGCTGCCTGATAAACGTTGGCATGCTCGACTCTACGAAGGCCGGGCATCTCTCGCCGCTCATGCTCGATTTTGACGTTGAATCGGCCATGAAAGAAAACGGCGATGCCGATATCGCCGCCGCGCTCTCGGGATTGGGGGCGATGTAGATGGCCCCCCAGTCGGAAACGACATACGATGTGCTCCAAGCGCATTCTAAGGCCGCGCGCGCTCGGGTCGATTTCGACCATCGCTGCAAGGTGCTGCGCGAACGCCTTTGCGAACAAGATTTCCTGGAAAACAAAGGCCTGGGCAACGAAATAGGCTTTTTCACGTTCTGCTACGACGCGTCGCTCGAGCTTGAAATGCGCGCGTTCGTGGCCGATCTTCGGGCCGACGCCGCAAAAGGTGCTCTGCCGTGCAACCTCATCGTGAAAAACCTTTATGACGCATTCCTCGGCATCCTCGAGAAAAAGCGCATTCTGGCCGCCGTTCCTAAACAGGAACTCAAATACGGCTGCGACCACCAGCTCAAACAACTCAGCAAAATCGCCACGCCTGAAGCGTTTGCCGCCGCGCTCGACTATGAGCCGCACAAGCCCGGCGACGTGCTGCTGCTTACGGGCGTTGGCGAGGTATACCCATTGCTTCGTGTGCATACCTTGCTCGACAACATGCACGTTGGCTTCAGTGACATTCCCGTGATCGTGGCCTATCCAGGTCGCTTCGATGGGCGCTCTTTCGACCTGTTCAATAAGCTAGGCGACGGCAACTATTACCGCGCCTTCGATATCGCATAGGAGGCTTGCGGTGATTATTCGCGACATGTTTGAGAAAGACATCAACCGTTCTATCAACGGTGTCATCAAAGTTTCCCAAGACGACGAACGCTCCATTAAACAGGAGCTTTCCGAATACGTGGTCACGCGCGAGCTGCAGGGGCATTTCGCGCATTTCTTCGAAAGTTATTCTCGCGCCCTCGACGTGCCCACCGATAAAATCGGCGTGTGGATTTCGGGCTTCTTTGGCAGTGGTAAATCGCACTTCTTGAAGATGCTGTCGTACCTGTTATCGAACAAGGTGGTAGACGGCACGCCCTCTATCGACTATTTCAAAGGCAAAATCAAAGACGAAATGGTGTATGCCAGCATGTGCCGTTGCGCCGAAGTGCCTACGGAAGCCATTTTGTTCAACGTTGACAACAAAGGCGCCCACTGGAAAAGCGGCGATACGGCGCGTACGGCGTTGCTGCGCGCATTCGAGCGTGTGTTCTATGAGAACTGCGGCTTTTTCGGCGAAGATTTGCGTTTGGCCAAGCTCGAGGCGTTTATCGACGAGCAGGGCAAAACTCAGCAGTTCCGCGATGCGTTCGAGCGAATCAATGGCGGCGCGTGGGTAGAATCGCGCGATGCGTACAGCTATTACAGAGACGATATCGTTGAAGTGCTGCAGCAAGTGCTTGGATGGAGCGAGCAAGCCGTTTCAAGCTGGTTCGATGGCGAAGAAGACGACGTTATCGCCATTGACACGTTTGCCAAGCAGGTCAATGATTATTGCGAAGCGCGCGCGGCTGAGCACGGCGGCCAGTTCCGCCTGCTGTTCATGGCCGACGAAGTGGGGCAGTTCATCGGCGACGACCAAAGCCTTATGCTAAACCTGCAGACCGTTGTCGAAGAATTCGGCTCGCGTTGTGGCGGCCGCGTGTGGGTGATGGTCACGAGCCAAGAGGCTATCGACGAAGTCGCGCTTATTGTTGGCGACGATTTCTCGAAGATTCAAGGCCGCTTCAACACGCGCCTTTCGCTTTCGAGTTCGAGCGTCGATGAGGTTATCAAGCGCCGCGTGCTCGAGAAAACCGAGCCGGCCGAGCTTACGCTTTCGCAGGAATACGCACAGCAAAGCGCTGTGCTGAAAAACCTGTTCACATTTGAAGAATCGCGCGGCGATTTGGTCGGCTATGCCTCGCAGACCGATTTCGCGGAAAGCTATCCGTTTGTGAACTACCAGTTCAAGGTGCTGCCCGACGTGATGACCGAAATACGCAAGCATGGTGTGAAGGCTGCACATATGTCAACCGGCGAACGCAGCATGCTTTCGGCGTTCCAGGAATCGGCGCAGGCGGTGCAAGGCGAAGACACCACCACGCTTGTGCCGTTCTGGCGTTTCTTCGACACCATTTCGAAAGACCTCGACCACGGCATTATCCAGGTGGTCGTTCGCGCGAGCGAAGCCGCCGAAGCCGGGCGCGGCCTTATGCCCGAAGACGTGCGCCTGCTCAAGCTGCTCTACCTTATTCGATACATCAACTACATCAAGGCCACGGTGAACAACCTCACCATTTTGATGACCGACGATATGGACGTCGACAAGGTTGCCCTGCGTGAGCAGGTGAAGGCGTCGCTCGACCGTCTGGTTCGCGAGAACTATGTGGCGCGCCAGGGCGATGCCTACAACTTCCTCACCGACGAAGAGCAAGAAATTGCTCGCGAAATCGCCGAAACCCAGGTCGATTCGGCCGAGGTAATAGAGGCAATTAAAAAGGCGCTGTTCGCGGGCATCTATACGCAAACCGCGCTGAACTGCGGCTCAAACAATTTCCCCATCGACCGTTGCGTGGACGATTCCATGTACGGCAATGCTCAAAACGGCATGAAACTCAACGTGCTCACGCTGGCGAACGATCTTTCGCAGGCCAGCGAAAACGAGCTGGTTGCGCGCTCGAGCGGCCAAGCCATTGTGGTGCTCGACAACGACAAAGACTATTACGACGTGTTGTTGGACGTGGCCAAGGTGCGTAAATACACGCGCTCGAAAATCATCGCGCAACTGCCGCCTTCTACGCAAGACATCATAAAAGGCAAACAGAACCAAGCGCGCTTCGACGAGAAGGAAGCCACCAGACTTTTGGAAGACGCCGTGGCAAATGCGACGTGCTACGTCAACGGAAGCGTGGCGACGGCGCGTGCGACGAACGCGAAGGCCGTTTTCGACGAAGTGCTCGGCAAGCTTGCCGAATCGGTGTACAGCAAGGCGGCATATATCACCGCTCCCGTCAAAAGCGACGGCGACATCGTGCGTATTCTGCGCGGCCAGGCTGAACAAGGCATTGAAGGCATGGGCGGCGCCAACGAACAGGCGTGCAAAGAAATAGCCGACCATTTGGCGGTGCAAGATCGCATTCATCAGGTGTCCACCATGGAAGATGTGCAACGCAAGTTCCAGGGCGCCCCGTATGGCTGGCGAGAAATCGACGTGGCCGCAACGGTGGCGCGTCTGGTGGCCTCGCAAGATGCCACGGTGGTCTACGCGGGGCAAATTGTTGCCGCCGACGACCGTCGCATGCTCGATTGCTTACGCAACCGCCGCGAAGTCGCGAAGGCTCAAATCAAGCGCCGCGTGAAAATGAACGAACGACTTCTTAAAGATTGCCGCGACATTCTGTCTGAGTTCACGGGCGCGCGTGATATTCCCGCCGACGAAGACGGCTTGGTGCGCCGCGTGAAAAGCGAAATGGCGGAAGCCATCGGGCAATGCCGGCAGCTTTTGCGCACGCACTATTCGGGCATGCCGGCATACCCGTATCCCTATAAGCAAGCGGTAGAAGATGGCGTGCATGTGCTGATGCAGGTGCAACAGCAGCAAAACGACCCCGAGGCGTTGCTGCGCGCATTCCAGAAAGCCGAAGATGATCTTTTGGATTTCGCCGAGGCGAAGGGAGACGTTGACGCGTTCTTCCCCAATCAGCAGCGCCTGTTCGACGAATCGGCCAAACTGTTGGCGAGCATTGCCGAAGAGGGCGATAGCATGGAAGGCGATGCCGAAGCCCAAGACGCCATTGCCCAGGTGAAGGCCATTCTCCAATCGCCCAAGCCGGCGATTCCGCAGCTCAATAATTTGAATAATCGCATTCGTGATGCGCACGACAAGGTGGTGGCGGCGCATCGGGCGGATTTCTTGGATGCGCTCGATCGCGAAATTCGTGGCTTGGAGTGCTATGCGGCCGATCAGGCTGAGCAGCCCGAAGCGGCCAAGGCGGCTTTCCTGAAGGCGCAGGTGGCGCTCGAGGACTTGAAAACGCAGGCTCATGCCAAAAATACGGCTCAGGCGATTGACGCCCTATGTTTCCGGCTCGAACAGAAGGCGCGCGAAGCCAAGCGGGCAATCGATGCCGCAGTGGAGGAAGCGAAAGCGAAGGCTGCGCGCGAGATATCGGTTCCTCATGAAACCGCAAGCGGTGAAATCGTGAACAACGTCTATCAGAAGTCTCAGGTACCACCTGTGTCAAAGCCTCGCGTTAAAGAAATTAAGCGCGGTGACGTGCTTCCGCGTAAAACCTTGAGATCGCGTGCCGATGTTGACGCATGCGTTGAGGCGGTGCGCGCGAAATTGCTAGAAATCCTGGATGACAACGATGCCATTAGCTTGAACTAAACGGGGGCACTATGAACGATTCTGCCATCAAAACATTTTGCGTACAGGCTCGTGAAAAGCTCGAGCAAGGCGTCGAACTGCGCATGCAAAAATACGGCATCGCCGCCGAGGGCGTGCCTAATGCTGCCGCCGATGCTGTGGGCGTGCTGCCGCTTTCGCCCATCGAGCGCGAACAACGCGCCGAATTGCTGCAGCTGCAAGTCAAGCTGGGCGAGGGCGATGCGGCCCATGGCAACGCCCGCTTGAAGGAGCGCGCGGCGTATACCTGGTTCAACCGCATGGTGGCCATTCGGTTCATGGAACTGCGCGATTTTCTGCCTAGCCGCGTGCGCCTGTTCAGCAGGCCCGATGGAAGCTTCGGGTCGCAGGCCGTTGATGAGGCGCTCGATCTGGAAATCGAGGGGCTCGATGCTGCGCGCGTGCTGCAGCTGAAGCAGGCGAGCGACGACGAGGCGTTGTTCCGCTATTTGTTCTTGGCGCAATGCCAAGAACTCGCGAGTTGCATTCCCAATGTATTCGAGCCGGTGGATTCGGCCTTGGAGCTGCTTTTGCCCGACAAGCTTATGGCGCGCGACGGCGTGGCGCAAGCCATGGTTGAAGACATTCCGGAAGAGGACTGGCTCACCCACGTGGAAATTCTGGGTTGGATGTACCAGTACTACAATTCGCAGGCCAAAGACGACTTCTTCAAGTCGAAGGCGAAGGCGACCGCCGACACGTTGCCCGTGGCAACGCAGCTGTTCACGCCCGAATGGATCGTGCGCTACATGGTGGAGAATTCGCTTGGGCGTCTGTGGATGCTGAACAACCCGCAAAGCGGTCTGCATGAGCGCATGGAATACTATATTGAGCCCGATGCCGAGCATGAAGACTTCATTTGCATAAACGGGCCCGAGGAAATAACGTTGTGCGACCCGGCGTGCGGTTCGGGCCATATTCTGGTGTACGCGTTCGATTTGCTTTTCGCCATGTATGAGGAGCGCGGCTATCGCGAGCGCGAGATTGCTCAGCTCATTTTGCAGAACAACCTTACTGGTTTGGAAATTGACCCTCGCGCGGCGCAAATCGCGAGTTTGGCGCTTGCCATGTGCGCTCGCGAGCACGATCGTCGTTTCTTTGGCAGGGGCGTGCAGGTCAATATCAATGTTGTGGCTCCGGTGCATATCGACGCCGAAGAGTTGCCTGTGGATGCGCCGCTGCTGGACCAACCTCAGTTGATAGACGCCCTGGCGCATTTGGATGAAATCGGCAGCCTTTTGAACCCGACCGAAGCCGAGCTTGCGGCTGTGGGTGCGACGGCCGAGCAGCTCGCGCAGATGGCAGCGAACGATATGTTTGCGGCAAGCGTGGCAGAAAAGCTGCAGCAAGCAAAAGCGACCTGCGAGCTTTTGGCGAAACGATACACCTGCGTAGTGGCTAATCCGCCTTACATGGGTAGCAGCAGCTTCAGCCCCTTTATGTCCAAGTGGGTCAAGAAGAACTATCCCGATGTAAAGAGCGACTTGTTCTCGTCGTTCATCGTTCGGATTATGCGTCTTGCCAATGATCATGGTGAGTGCGGCATTATGTGCCCGTTCGTTTGGATGTTCATCGGTAGCTACGAGAAGCTCCGTAACGAGATTATCGACAATAGAACGTTTACCTCGTTGATTCAGCTCGAGTACTCTGGCTTCGCTGGCGCGACTGTGCCCATCTGTACCTACACGTTCCACAACTCATTCATCAAGGGCTACAAGGGCGGCTATGTGCGCCTTTCGGACTTCGTTGGTACTGCTGTCCAGGCCCCCAAGGCCCTCGAGGCGATCCGAAACCCCGACTGCGGCTGGTTCTACCGCCGCGACGCCGAGACCTTCAAGCAGATCCCCGGCACCCCCATCGCCTACTGGGCCAGCGATGGATTGATTGAAGCTTTCGAAAATGGAACACCACTTGGTGAGCTAACTGATACTCATTTGGGTATGGCGACATGCGATAATGAGCGGTTTTTGAGGCTTTGGTGGGAAGTTGCAAGCTGTCGGAGGGCTGTGCCTTGTCAGTACCCATATGACTTCTCTTCTATGACTTGGATTCCATACAGTAAGGGTGGCATTTTCCGTAAATGGAGCGGTAATGATGAATACGTTGTTAATTGGTCAAATAATGGCGCCGTACTTGAGGAATTTGGTGCCGTTATGATTAATGAATCACTACGGTTTAGGCCCATGCTCTCGTGGACACGGGTTTCAAGCGGTTCTTTAGCTGTTCGAATAAAAGAGTCTGGTTATATGTTTGACATGACTGGGCCTGCTGGGTTTGGGTTACCGGACCAGATTAAATATAACGTTGCATTCCTTAATTCCTCTATCGGTCTCATGGTTGCGCGTTTTCTTTCGGCGAGTCTTGATTTCCAGCCTGGTCAAATTGCGAAGTATCCGGTTATTAGTGATTCGGAATTTGATTTTCAGGTTTATGAGCTTGTTGATTCCGTATGCCGTTATTCCAAAACCGACTGGGACTCGTTTGAAACCTCTTGGGATTTCAAACGTCACCCTCTGGTATAGGTGATGTTTATGTCTAAAAGCGGCAAATCTTTCAACGAAAATTATCGCCACGAATGCGAAACCGAGCTGGTGGAGATTCCCTCTGTAGGTATGAATCAGCTATTTGATTCGTCGTTCAGCATGAATGAGCTTGCGGAATTATTCGATTTCTATCTTGTCCATACTCCGGTAAAACGCGACGAAAAGGCGAAAGATGGCAACAATCGATGGCTCGGAGATTATGGATGGAAGGGAGGAGCGGAGCTGTCGAAGCTTGAATCGAGTTTGCTCAAGACGTCTGGAATCTCCTCATTCGTTATATTGAAAAGCGATTGCATCGATTCGACCCTCGCAGCAATGAAGCTCACTGGCAAAATATGCCCATCATGTCCCCGTGCCGTTTTCAAGCTTAATTGCAAGATTAACCTGAAAGAAGATGGAGGGGTTAATGTGACCCCATCCGAATCGCGTCTTGCCTGTGTGTTCCGTCATATTCGAAACGCGATGGCTCACGGTCAGGTTTACGGCTTGGGCAATCAGATGATTTACATGTTCGATAAAGACGATGATGGAAAAAATAGTGCAGCATTGGTAATCAAGCAAAAGACTCTTTCTGACTGGATACGAGTTGTTGATAAGAATGGCACATTCTATTCAGACGGTGCGAATGGCAGGGAATAGAATATGCCTTGGCCAGACATCCGACTAAATTGCAAGCATAATAGGAGCGTGGGAGGAAATCCCTCGACTCCCGGGCGGTCCTCCATTGCGGAATGCTGTCTAGTATTTACCGTGGATAGCAATAGCCTGCAAAAAAAATCCAATGGTTCGGTTGGGATTTTATTTGAGTTGCTTCTTCCTGATTTTTCGAAGATGGTTCTTCTTGAAGTCGCGATAAGTGCCAAAGAAGATTTTCTCGGCGTTTCCTTGTTCGGATTTCTCGTATTTAATTGCGGCCAGCTCGAGTTCACATATGTAATCGGCAACTTGTTGAAGCCTGAAGTCTTTAGGGCTGCAATTCCGGTAAATAACGACCTGAGTACCCAATGCATATTCGAATGCCGTATGCAGTGTGGACTTTACGGCTTCTTGCCCATCGTCGTAGTAAAGCTTAATGGCATCGAATGCCTGGAGCACGCTAAGCCTTTCCGAAAGGAAGGCGACGAGGTCTTGCTGCATTTTGCTGAACATTGCGGCGTCGGTACTGAACTGGTTTCTTTGGTACGCGAACGTGAAGTACCCGATGGGGCATTTAAGCGCGAAGGTGCTGAAGCATGTCAAGAGTCGCATCCTCGTCTGGATTGGCATGTTCCTATAAGCGTCGTTTCCTCTCATGAGGGGGTTCATGTGCAGCGGGATATTTGGAAGGCTGCGATCCCTGAGAACTTGCTCGTACCGAGCAATCTCTTGCTGGATGGATATGGACTGCCTATGGAAAACGAGGGTGATGAGGTAGTGTTTGGCGTTCTCGCCTCCGTAGTTACCGGATTCATCAACGAAAACGGAAAGCTCCTTCATGGTGCAGCCTCTCCTAAAACAAGAAATGCCGGGGGGATCCCCCGGCCCTTGACTGCCTTCCATAAAGGAACGCAAAACTTTTATACCACAGGCTGGGGTGCTTTTTCAAGATGTAATTATAGCAAACACATGTTCGCATCACAATGTATAACCGCAGGTAAATTGCTTGGAAAGGTGGCGTAAATGGCAGCGCTTCTTACAGATAAATATGAGGCCCGCAAGGCCGAGGTGAACGAGCGCTTCGAACAACTTCGTGCGAACGAGGAAGAGCTCAATCGCATCTTCGCCGAAATCTACAACATGGTGGGCGAGGTGCCCATTGAGGTGGAAGATAAATACGTGTCGGTGGCGCGCATCTTCGACACGGCGGAGGAAATCCCCGAATCGTATAAGGGCAACAAATACGTGCGCACCAAGCGCGACGAAATCACGAGCCTTATGAGCTACGCGGTCGGCTGCATGTTCGGGCGCTATTCGCTCGATGCTGACGGCCTGGTGCTGGCCGACCAGGGCGACACGTTGGCCAACTACGTGGCTAAAATGCCCGATGCGAATAACATTACGTTCATGCCCGACGAAGACAACGTGCTGCCTGTATGCGACGACGAGTATTTCGAAGACGACATCGTGGGCCGCTTCGTTGAATTCGTGCGCGTGGTTTATGGCGCTGAAACGCTTGAGGAAAACTTGCGGTTCATCGCTGACGCATTGGGCGGCAAAGGCACGCCGCGCCAGGTGATTCGCGTGTATTTCCTGAAAGATTTCTTTAGCGACCACTGCCAAACCTATAAGAAGCGCCCCATCTATTGGCTGTTCGATTCGGGCAAGAAGAATGGCTTCAAAGCGCTGGTGTACATGCACCGCTACCAGCCCGACCTGCTGGCACGTGTGCGTACCGATTACGTGTTTGCGCAGCAGGAGCGTTATCGCACGCAAATCGGCTATATCGATGATGCGCTCGCGAGTGCCGAGAAAGGCGAGCGCGTGAAGCTCGAAAAGCAGCGCAAGAAGTTTGTCGACCAGCTGGAAGAGACCGCGAAATTCGAGGAAAAGCTGCACCACTTGGCCGACCAAATGATCGCCATCGATTTAGACGACGGCGTGAAAGTGAACTACGCGAAGTTCCAAGATGTGCTGGCGAAGATCAAATAGGCGGAGCGCCTTTTGTCGAAGCGGATGTGAAAGTGATGGAATAGATGGCTCAAATTGATATACAGGCGCAGCTCAAGGCCAAATTCGCGCAGCCTTTGGCACCTACCGCCGTGCGGCGCATTGTGGTGTGGAACGACCCTTCGGGCGAGTTCGAGGGCTCATTCGATTCATTGGTCGAAAACGGCTTCGACGATGCGGGTGCAACCGATGGCGTGATGCCTGCGCGCGAGGGCTTTGCGCGCGCCGTGCGGTTTGTGAAGGCATACGACGGCGTGATGTTTGAAACCAAGCGCCTTATCGCGCGCGGCGACACCGAAAACGACCTGTTGGTGTATCGCCAGCGTGCCCGAGGCGATATCGAGGGCGACTGGCTTGCCGATGTTGAACTGTATGCCGATCATTTCCAGGCAGATTTTCTATCTATTCTGGCCGACGAACTCAATGCTGCCGATGCAAGCGACGTGCGCGCGGCGCTTTCGACGTATCGCTCGTTTTTCGCAGCGAAAACCCGTTGCCGCCAGTTCTCCAAGTGCTGCCCCGCGCCGCAGACGGGCGCACAGGTTGAGCTGGGCGTGTTGGCCGCGCTGCTTGGCGGCGAGGCTCCCGATGATGCGCGTGCGTCGTTCGTGGTGCGCGGCTATTTGGCTGCGTTGCAGCGCGACGGCGCCCAGGCGGCAGAGTTGTTCGTGAAATACGATGCCGCCGAAGCTTTGGAGCATTGCGTGAAGCGCCTCACCGGCTTCGATGGCGCGCTCGACGGGCGCGATTCTTTTGTCGCGCTTGCATCGCATGTGCTGCTGTCGGCTGCGTCGATTTCCATCGCACGCGACCAGCTTTCTGGGCTCGAATCGCATATAAGCGAGGCCAATGCGACGTTTTGCATGGCGCTCGTGAGCGATTGGGACCGCGACCCTCGTTTTTCGTCGGAGGCTCTTTTCGAGATGTGCCGTCTTGTGGAAAACGAATGCGGCTTGGTAGCGCGTTTTTCCTGCGCGCCACTTGATGCCATTGTCGAATGCGACGTGTTCCCGTGCGTGAACGAGACAATTCTGGCATCGCTGCTCACGTCGTTCGCCGAGGGGATCGACCGCGTGCGTGATGCGCGTGAGGCGTTGTGCCGTCGCGCGAATTTGTCGTGGTATGCGCGCGTAGCCTGTTATTTCGAAGTGCTTGCCGCCGTGGCTGGTATGCGCGAGTTCAAAACGCGCCACGCTCAGGGTTTCCATGTGGCGCTTCCCGCCGATGTGTGGAATGCCTATGTCGGCGATTGGTGCGACATGGACGCGCTTTATCGCTCGCTTTGCCGCGCATATGGGGCATGCCGCGAGAAAGGCTATGAAACGCTCGAAGAGCCCGTGCGCTCGGCGCTCGAATGGGCCGAAAATCTTTACAGCGGGTGGTTTTTGGCGGAATCGAATGCGTGCTGGACGAACGCCGCGCAGGCGCAGTGGCTCGATTCGGGCTGCATTTCGGGCATCGACCGTCAGCGCGATTTCTTCTGGAAAATCATGCCTGCATGCAAGGGCTCGGCGAAAACGATGGTGGTCATCGTGTCCGATGCGCTGCGTTTCGAGGTGGGGCGCGAGATCGCGGACGAACTTGAACGCGAAAAGGGCGGCATGGTAAAGCTGGATAGCATGCAGGCGACATACCCGTCCATCACGGAATTCGGCATGGCGGCGCTTCTGCCGCATCGTGGCATGTCGCTCGATGGCGAAACCGGGGCTGTGTGCGTGGATGGTTTACCGAGCGCCACAACCGAGCAGCGCGAGTCGGTGCTTCGCGCGGTGAGCCCACACGCCCGCGCTCTGCGTGCCGAGAAATATCTCGACATGCCAGCGGCCGAGCGCAAAGAGCTGCTGAAATCGGCCGAGGTTGTGTATTTGTACCACAACGTCATCGACGCCACGGGTGAAAAGCTTGCCACCGAAAGCTCGGTATTCGACGCGTGCGACGATGCCGTGCGCGATTTGGTGGCGCTTGCGCGACGCGCGTGCATCGATGCGCCGGGCGCGCATGTTGCCATAACCGCCGACCACGGTTTTCTGTATACGCGTCACGAACTTGGCGAGTGCGAGCGCATTTCGAAAGCGTATGTGCCCGATAATCAGGCGATTTGCGGCAAGCGACACATCGTGTGCCGCGATATCGATCCTGCCGCCATCGGCGGCGACCCCGAAGGCGCGTTGTTCATCGGAATGAACATGGACAATATCGAGGGCGGCAAATATTACGGCTTCACGCCGCGCCAAAGCGTGCGCATCAAGCAACAGGGCGGCACGTGCCGCTATGTGCATGGCGGCGTAAGCCTGCAAGAACTGTGCGTGCCGCTCATTACGTTTTGGCGCGTTGGCTCGCGCTCAAAGGGATTCGAAGACACGCGCCCGGCGACGCTGCGAGTGCTCAGCGACGTGCGCCGTATTACCAATTCGCTGTTCGGTGTGAAGTTTTTGCAGGAAGAACCCGCCGTGGGCAAGGTACTGCCGTGCGAATATGAGCTATCGTTTGCCGATTCGTCGGGCAACGAGGTAAGCGATGTGGTGAAGGCGCATGCCGATAAAACGTCGCCGAACCCGCAAGACCGCGTGGTCCAGGTGCGCTTCGCGCTCAAAGGCTCGAGTTTCTCGTCGAAGGAACAGTATTTCCTGGTGGCGCGCGAGCGCGAAACTGGGCGCATTGTGTGGAAGGAACCGTACACCATAGAGGTTTCCTTCGCACCAAGCGACATGTTTGGATTCTAATTTGAGCGCATACGCGCAGTGTATAGAAAGGGGTGGCCATGGCTGCCGAATACGATGACGATTTGTGGGAAGTTCCCGAAGTGGAACCTTGCGAGGAATATGCGCAGGCTGGCGATGGTGTCGGCGAGCAAGAGGCCGACGCGGCGCGGGAGTGCGGTACCGATGGGTTCGACGATGGCCAGCCTGTGGGATACGAGGCCGACGAGCTCGATTGCAAGCTATTGGAACACTTCGGTGGCAAAATCGTGCGTAAAGACCTTACGTCGCTCATGAAACGTGGTGCGAATGTGCCCACCTTCGTGCTGGAATACCTGCTGGGGATGTATTGCTCCACCGACGATGACGATGCCATTCGCGAGGGCCTCGACCGCATTCGAAGAATTCTTTCCGAGAATTACGTGCGGCCCGACGAAAGCGAACGTATCAAGTCGAAGATCCGCGAATCGGGCCAGTTCACCATTATCGATAAGGTGTCGGCAAGGCTTGACGAATATAGCGATTTATATGTGGCGCAGTTCACGAACTTGAACATTGAGCCGTTCGTTATGCCAGCGGATTATGTTCGCGACTACACGAAGATATTGCAAGGGGGCATCTGGTGCATTATGCGCATCGCGTACAATCGCGCAGATGTCGAGGAAGACGATTTCGGCGATGACGTGTTCGGCGATGAGCGCCCGAAGAAGAAATCGTCGAAAAAGAAGCGCACGCCCGCCGATTCGCCGTTCTCGGTGATGAGCCTCACGCCAATCCAAATGCCAAATTTGGATTTGGAGGGGCTTATCGAACAGAGACAATACTTCTCGCGCGACGAATGGATGGATGTGCTTTTGCGCTCTGCTGGTTACGAGCCGAATGTGCTCACCGAGCGTGAGCGCTTGCATTTCATCGAGCGCATGGTGCCGCTTGTGGAGCGCAACTATAACCTATGCGAGCTTGGCCCTCGCGGTACGGGCAAAAGCCATATCTACAAAGAGGTGTCGCCCTACGCGATTTTGTTGTCGGGCGGCCAAACCACCACGGCGAACTTGTTTGGTCGCATGAATGCGCGCGGCGCGGCAAGACTCGGCCTGGTGAGCCATTGGGATTGCGTTACGTTTGATGAAGTGGCCGGCATGCGCTTCAAAGACGTGCGTGCCGTGCAGATTCTGAAGGATTACATGGCGTCGGGCAGCTTCGCGCGTGATCGTGACCAAATTAACGCTGACGCATCCATGGTGTTCGAAGGCAACATCAACGATTCGGTCGCCAATGTGCTGAAAACCACGCATTTGTTCGATCCCTTCCCGCCGGAATTCAACGACGATTCGGCGTTTTTCGACCGTATTCACTATTACCTGCCGGGCTGGGAAGTTCCCAAGATGCGTTCCGATTTGTTGACGGAGCACTACGGGCTTATCACCGACTGCTTAAGCGAATTCTGCAAGGAAATGCGCCGTCGCGATTGCACGCATTTGATCGACCGGTATTTCCGCTTGAACAGCGATTTCAATAAGCGCGACGAAATCGGCGTGCGCAAAACGTTTTCGGGGCTGGCGAAGCTGCTGTTCCCCGACCAAAAGATGGAAAAAGAAGACGTGCGTTGGCTGCTGGAGTATTCCATTGAAGGCCGCCGCCGCGTGAAAGAGCAGCTCAAGATTATGGCCGGCGTCGAATTTATCGATGTGAATCTGGGTTATTTGGATGCCGAAAACCCGGGCGATATGCGCGTGATTGGCGTGCCCGAGCAGTCGAGCGACACGCTGATTCCCGATGGTCCGCTTATGCCAGGGCAAGTGTTTGGCGTAGGTAAGTCGCTTGGTGGCGAGTTCGCGGTATACAAGCTCGAAAATAAAGCTGTGGCTGGCGAGGGCAAATTCAGCCACGAGGGCATTGGCAACAGTCGTCCTGTGAAAGATTCGGTAGAGGCCGCCCATCGTCTGTTCGTGGAGAACGCGTCGCGCGTGGCGCGTGGCATGCACGTGGGCTCAAAAGACTTCCTGCTGTATTTCAACGACCTTCAAAGCAAGGGATTGTCCGATGAGGTATCGCTTGCCGAATTCGTTGGTTTATGTTCGGCGGCATGCAACAAGCCAGTGCTCGATGCCATGGTGGTGCCGGGTGCGCTGCGCATCTCGGGCACCATCGACGATATTCGCGGCCTGGAAGACATCATGCGCGTGGCGAAGAATGCTGGCGCAAAGCGCGTGCTGCTGCCTACGTCGTCGATTCAAGACATGCAGATGGTCTCGCCCGAGCTCGTGTCGGGCGTTAGCCCAGTGTTTTACTTTCCAGGTGATTACGTTGGCGCGGCGCAAAAAGCCCTCGGGCTGTAATGAGAAATAATCGTAGGGGAGACCAAGATGGGCGAGGACGAAGGGCGCGTGCTCGGTAGCGCAAATGATGTGAGTACGAGCTTCGATGCGAGGGCGATGAGCGATTCGCTTTTTCGTGCGCTCGATGACACGTTTGGCGCGGACGCTTGCGATGCGCGTGAGCGGCAGGCCGCCGAGCGGGATCGGCAGCGTGCGATGGACTCCCTGCGGGCGGCATCGTTGCGCCGCGTGAGGCGCAAATACCGCACGCGGCGCAACGTGCTCGCGCAGATGATAAACGATGCGATTTCCGAATATGTTCGAACGTGCGAAACCGTGGCGCTGGATGATACTCGCAAGAAAATGCGTATGATTACTTCGTTGCGGCGTGAAGATCGCTACAGGGCCTTTCTTGCCATGGGCTCGAAGGATGAGCTCCTTAAACGCTTGGGGCAAACTATCGATGCCGCTGAAGCCATGATTGAAATCAATTCGCCCGAACGCTTTGAAGCATATTACGCTGCCGCGGCCGGCTGCTTGGCTGGGCGCGTTTCGGCTATGGAAAGCATCAAGGTTGCGCTCGCCGACGATGAACAGTCAGACGCCTCGTTCGCCAACGACCCAACATGCGTCGATAGAGAAGACCCGGATGACGCTGTGGCGAGAGCGATTGAGGATGTGTACGCGAGTTGTTTTGGCGAGAAGATGCGAAATGCCTTCGAAATTACGGGGCATGACGAGAGGCGCCAAAAGCTTGTGGGCGAAATTGAAGATGTCGAGCGGCGCGCGATGATCGAGGTGCAAGAATTGATGCGCTCGCGCGCTCGGCAGATTGCGGGGCATTGCGTGGGGACGATAGAATTGCCCACGTTTGAGGGTGTGGCTTGCGAGAGGGCTATAGGTCTTGAGCGGCTCGAGGTGCTGTCTTCTGAGGTTCGCGCTTCGTATGCGTCGTATGTGCGCTGTGTACAGCAAGGTGGTTTGGCGTGCGCATTCGGAGTGGGGCTCGGGTCAGGTCGACAGGGCTATGTGCCCATTCTGCGTCTGCGCCAGTCGCTTTCTGACGTATATGAAAGCGACGATTGCGAATTCGATGTCTCCGAACATTTCGATATCCCCGATTTCTACGATGAAGATGCCCATGCAGGCGGCGACGACATCGACAAGGCGATTAAGCGAATGCGAGAGTTCAACGCTCAACCGTTTCGTGATGTGCTGGTTGATGACCCCGCTGAGCACGCAAGGCAATTCTGGTATGGGTTAAAGAAGCTGCTTGTGTTTGCCGAGGACGCTATCGATATCGACGAGCGTAAATGGGATGCGTTCGTCGATCGCGTAGAGTTTGCGGCGCAGCAGGCCATGGTGGTCTTCGTGAGACAGATGGATGCGGGCCAGGCCTTCCAGCTTCGACGCGATCTCGAAGATTTACTGGGGTCGAGTGAGTAGGGGCGCCAATGGCGAAGTGGACCAAACGTGAAGTCGAGCGGCTCTACGATGCCGTGGCATGCAGTCGATTGGATGACCAGCGGCATTTTTCTGACTGCGGCGCCTTTGTATCTGACCGCGAGAGTTTTACGGCTTCGCAGCGACTTGACCGCGTGAAGGCGATTTTCGTAGAGGGCGGGCACTCGTGCATTCCGCAGCGCCGTTTCGTTGCATCGGGCTGCTTCGAATACGAAGGTGGTTTTTGTCCCTATTATTTGTGGCAAGCGTGCATTGCATCTTACGATGCGGCGATTCTCGAGTTCCTTGATTCGGTTGGGTTCGTTGCCGATGATTCGATTCTCGACGAGCGCGTCGTCAATCCCATCGCGATGTATTTTTCTGAACGCGGAGCATGGAGCGGCTTGTATCGCTCCATAAGCTATCGATATTCGTTATCTGGTGAGGTCCCATCTTTGAGTTGGGGTGATATGGCGAAATTCATTCGCGAGGCCAATGATTTGGGCTTTCTGCTTTTAGGCTGCGAAGAATGGTGCACAGATCGTCGCTCACTAAGCAATATGGCACTGTTTGCCCGGGAGAGCTTGCATGAAGTGGTGCTTCTTTTTATCCAATTCATGCCCGATGAGGAAATCCCCCTCGATGTTTTGTGTTCGCTGCCGTTGTTCGCTTTTCGAGATCGCGATTTGCAGTGGGCGCTCAATGGTGGCCGCATTGAGGCGGCCATCGGCCTGTTTCTCTTGGATTCCGATTGGGTCGACCGTTTGCGTCGTGGCGAACACTACTTTTACGGTACGCCTTTGTACGTTCCCGATACGGCAACGGTTCCTATGCTAGAAAAGGCCGAACGCGCTGGAATGGAGTTCGACCAGGTGATGACGCCTACGGAAAACATCGAGGTACTTCGTTGGGCGGCCAGGCGTCATGCGATGCCTATTGCCTGGGAAGTGGGTTTCGAGAAGGTATTCGAAGACAGAATCAGCGGGCGCGGGATGGAGAATGCCTCGCGAAGTCTGGATTACGAGAGTATTCGACTGTTCTTGGAGAATGGCGCGAAGCGATGCGTCGACGTGAGGGCGGCGTATAAGGCGGGCAGGGATGATTTGCTCTGCTTGTATGAATCGTTCGGAATCGAAACCGCGCGCGTGACGAAAGGCTTCACACAAGATGAAATCTGGGATGGCTCGTCGTTTGTGGATGATGACGGCGCTATCGATATTCCCAATGGGGTGCGCATCATTCATGAGAAAGCGTTTTGGAAGAAAGACGACGATAGATTCTTCCTTAAACAGGGCGCTGATGTTGCTAAGAAGCCTTGCGACATTGATTTGGTGCTGCCGTCAAGTGTGGAGTCTATCGGCGACTACGCGTTTTCGAACCGACCTCTCAGAAAGGTTGCTCTTCCGTCAAGCGTGAAAAGCGTGGGCGCGTATGCGTTCTACAAAGCAAGCTTTGTTTCGTTGTACGATTCTATTGACGAGGACGGCGGCGGGCGAGCGAATGAAGCCGCGCGTTCGCGTGGAGATACATGCAACTTCTCGTTCGGTTCTCGGTACGAATCGAAAGTCGGCTTGATAAATACATTCTTCCCTGTCCTCCATACGAGGAGCCATACGGTTGCGTCTCCCTGTACGATAGAAGTGAGAAGCGTAAAAACCCGCTTGGTCAAATACCGCGTGTTTATGCCAGGCGTGAGCGCTCCGCAATATGTGCGTGACATCTATGCGGCGAATTGGGGCCATGGGGCGTCGTTTGACTTTTCGAAGGTTGATGGCTTGTTCGAAAAGTTGGGCGACAGGGAAGCGAAGACGCGTACGGCGTTGAACCGTTTGGCCTGGCCGGTTAACTTGAGCGAAGATGATCGTGAGACCTTTTCGGCGTATTTGAGGCGGAATCGGGTTCATGCCGTGCGCTATTGTTTGGCAGACAACGATGATGCGGGTCTGCGTTTTTTGGATACATTGGGCTACATCGACGATGGTTGGCGTAGCGAATTCGCACAACTTGCTCGCGAATACCAATGTTCCGACGAGGTGGTTTATCGAGTGAAGCCGTTTTAAGAACGCCTTGAGGAAGGATGGCGACAATGGACGAGGTTGACGAGGAAGCGCTGCGTGAGCGATTGATGGACGAATGCGGAACCGCCATGTTCGGCGGTTTTCCGGCGGCGTTGTTGGATGTTGCGGATATCGAATTTGCCTCGAGCGACGAGTTGCTCGAAATGGCAGAACGCCTTGGGGTTGATCCCGAGGAATACTAGGCCTGCGAAAACCTGTTAAATGCTACGAGCATTTAACAGGTGGCGGCGATTCCGCCTGGGCATTCCGTTTGCTCGTGGGGAACTGATGGGCGCGCGGCGGCGTTTACGGACGACCTGGTAGAATGGCTGAATTGAATTCGGTACAAAAGCTCGCATGGCGCCGCTGCGTTGCGCGCGGAGCCAATCAAATATGAGCGCATCAATCAACGAACAGGAGTCCCGCATGGCGGAATTCATTTACACCATGTACAAGGCGCGCAAAGCGCACGGCGACAAGGTGATTCTCGACGACGTTACGCTGTCGTTTTATCCCGGCGCGAAAATCGGCGTGGTGGGCCCGAACGGCATGGGCAAATCCACGCTGCTGAAGATCATGGCCGGCCTTGAGGAAGTTTCGAACGGCGAGGCACGCCTGTCCCCGGGCTATTCCGTGGGCATTCTGCAGCAGGAGCCGCCGCTTGACGAGGACAAGACCGTTCTCGAAAACGTGCAAATGGCATTCGGCGACGTGCTCGCGAAAATCGACCGCTTCAACGCGATTTCTGCCGAGATGGCCGACCCCGATGCCGACTTCGACGCGCTCATGGAAGAAATGGGCAAGCTGCAAGAAGCCATCGACGCCGCCAACGGCTGGGACCTTGACAGCCAGCTGTCCCAGGCTATGGACGCGCTGCAGTGCCCCGACCCCGACATGCCGGTGAACGTGCTTTCCGGCGGCGAACGCCGTCGCGTGGCGCTGTGCCGCCTGCTGCTCGAGGCCCCCGACCTGCTGCTGCTCGACGAGCCCACCAACCACCTCGACGCCGAGTCGGTTCTGTGGCTTGAGCAGTTCCTGCATCGCTACCAGGGCGCCGTGCTCGCCGTGACGCACGACCGCTACTTCCTCGACAACGTTGCCGAGTGGATTTGCGAGGTCGACCGCGGCAGCCTGTACCCCTACAAGGGCAACTACTCCACGTATCTCGAGACCAAGGCCGCCCGTATGGCTGCCCAGGGCCAGCGCGACGCGAAACTTGCCAAGCGCATGCAGAACGAGCTCGAATGGGTGCGTTCGTCTCCGAAGGCTCGCCAGGCCAAGAACAAGGCCCGTCTGGAAAACTACGATCGCATGGTGGCCGAGGCTTCGCAAAGCAAGAAGGTCGACTTCACCGACATCCACATTCCCGTGGGTCCGCGCCTGGGCGCCGAGGTGCTCAACGTCGAGCACCTGCATAAGGAATTCGACGGCCGCGTGCTCATCGACGATTTGTCGTTCAGCCTGCCGCGCAACGGCATCGTGGGCGTTATTGGCCCCAACGGCGTGGGCAAGTCGACGCTGTTCAAGATGATCGTCGGCAAAGAGCAGCCCACTTCGGGCGAGCTGAAGCTCGGCGAAACCGTGCAAATCTCGTACGTCGACCAGAACCGCGAGGGTATTGACGGCAACAAAACGCTGTGGGAGGTCGTGTCCGACGGCCTCGACTACATGCAGGTGGGCGAGACCGAGGTTCCGAGCCGCGCGTATGTGTCGGCATTCGGCTTCAAGGGTTCTGACCAGCAGAAGCCCGCTGGCGTGCTTTCCGGCGGCGAGCGCAATCGCCTGAACTTGGCGCTCACGCTCAAGCAGGGCGGCAACTTGCTGTTGCTCGACGAGCCCACCAACGACCTCGACGTCGAAACGCTCGAGAGCCTCGAAGAGGCGCTCATGGAATTCCCGGGCTGCGCGGTTGTCACGAGCCACGACCGCATGTTCCTCGACCGCATTGCCACGCATATTCTGGCATGGGAAGGCACCGACGAGAACCCCGGCAACTGGTTCTGGTTCGAGGGCAACTTCGACAGCTACCAGAAGAACCGCGTTGAGCGCCTGGGCGAAGAGGCCGCCAAGCCGCATCGTATCCATCGCAAGCTCACCCGCGACTAAGCAACTCATTTTGAAGCGCCGCTCTTATGGGCGGCGCTTTTTGACGGAAAGGCGCATGTTCCATGTCTACAACCATTAAGGGCATCGTATCGGCGATGCGCGCATGGCACGATGGCTCGTGGGACGATATCTGCGATTGCTGCGGCATGTGCTGCTACGAGCGCGAAGTCGACGAATATGGCGACGTCGCCGTCGACCTTTCGGCGCCGTGCGAGTTCCTTAACGAATCCACGCGCCGCTGCAGCGTCTATGAAAACCGTTTCGACAAGTGCGATCGTTGCTGCCGTCTTACCCCGCGCATCGCGCTTTTCGGTGGCCACTTGCCGCCAAGCTGCGCCTATGTGCGCGCGTTTCGCCGATAGATGAGTGGCGTCTTCGGCGCCGTTTTGGAATCGCTTGATTAACCGTGAAACTCTGTGTGTGGAATGCGCGCGTCGCGTGCTATTTGGATTTCGTCGAAAACGCACGCTGTGCCCATTGCATACCATGTTGTTTTTCCAGCCCCCTGTTTTGAAGTGCCCTTTACAAGCGCTCCGATGTGCTTTGATACAATGATGTCGTTCTGCAGATGCGCGTCAAAGGGGCTTCTATGAGCAACGATCTCATCTCGACCGACGAAACGCAAATCACACTTACGCTGCCCGAACGGGTGGGCATGGAGCAAATCGTGGGCCCTTCCGATTGCGTGTTGCGTGAGGTGAAGCGGGCGTTTTCCGCGCGCATCACGGTTCGAGGCGATACCATTGCGCTTTCGGGCGATGCCGCGGAAGTGCAAAGCCTCACGGCTCTGTTCAGCGATTTTATTAAAATGGCCGCCGCGGGAAGCGACCCGACGATCGATGACGCGCGCCGCGCCGTCGAACTTTTGCGGCAGGGCGAATTCGCGCCGAGCATTTTGCGCGAAGATATTCTGCTCACGTATCGCGGCCGCGCGATTCGCCCGAAAACCGCGGGCCAGAAGCGCTATGTCGACGCGATTCGCGAAAACACGGTAACGTTCGGCATTGGTCCTGCAGGCACAGGCAAAACCTATTTGGCAATGGCTATGGCGGTGGCCGCGCTCAAGCGCAAGGAAGTCAATCGCATCATTCTCACGCGCCCTGTGGTCGAGGCGGGCGAGAACCTGGGCTTTCTGCCAGGCACGCTTACCGAGAAAGTCGATCCCTACATTCGCCCGCTCTACGACGCGCTGTTCGATATGACCGATATGGAACGAGCCCGCGAGCTCATCGAGGGCGGCGTTATCGAAATCGCGCCGCTCGCATTCATGCGAGGCCGCACGTTCAACGATAGCTTCATCATTCTCGACGAAGCGCAAAACACCACGCCTGAGCAAATGAAGATGTTCCTTACGCGTTTGGGCTTCAACTCGAAAATGGTTATCACGGGCGACGTGACCCAGGTCGATCTGCCGCACGGCTATTCCGGCCTCAAGGGCGTGCGCCGCATTCTTGAAGGCGTCGAAGACATCGCCTTTCGCGACCTTACCGGGCGCGACGTGGTGCGGCACAACCTTGTCGCACGAATCGTAGAAGCCTACGAAAGGGCTGCCGAAACTCGTTAGCCCTTCTTGCTCTGGCTTTCGTGCGAGTCAGGACTTGTTGCGGAAGGTATACCCAACGCGTAAATTCCCCAGTACAATACGCATAACCACAAAGCCGCGAACTGAGCTGTTCGTCGATGAGAGAAAGAGAGTCATTCATGACTGAAGAATTCCGCAGTGGATTCGTCACCTTGGTAGGTCGCCCGAACGCCGGCAAATCTACCCTTATCAACGCCGTGGTGGGGCATAAGGTTGCCATTACCTCGAACACCGCGCAAACCACCCGCCACCGCTTCCGCGCTATCGTCACTCGTGAAGATATGCAAATGATCATGGTCGACACGCCGGGCATGCACAAGCCTCACGACGCGCTGGGCGAGGAACTCAACACCTCCGCCATTAAGGCCATGGAAGATGTCGACGTGGTGGCGTTCCTCGTCGACGCGAGCAAGCCGGTTGGCACGGGTGACGAGTGGGTTGCCCGTCAGGTGCGCGAAGTGCGCGGCGCTCGCAAGATTCTCGTGATTACCAAGGCCGACCTCGTGAGCAAAGAAACCGCCATCCAGCAGCTCGAGGCGGCTCGCGCTTTGGGCACCTGGGACGATGAAGTGGTGCTTTCTTCCAAGAACGGCTTCAACGTTGAAGGTTTCGTACAGGCCGTTGCGAAATGGCTGCCTGAAGGCCCGAAGTGGTTCCCCGAAGACATGGACACCGACCAGCCCTTCGAGGTGCTCGTTGCCGAGTTCATTCGCGAGAAAATCCTGCGCAGCTATCGCGACGAGGTTCCTCACTCCATCGGCGTTGTGGCCGATCAAATGACCTACGACCGCAAGAAAGACATGTATCGCATTTTCGCGAACGTCTACGTCGAGCGCGACAGCCAGAAGGGCATCATCATCGGCAAGGGTGGCGAGGCCATCAAGAAAGTCGGCATCGAAGCCCGCCGCGACCTTGAGCAAATGCTCGGCTGCAAGGTATTCCTCGACATGCAGGTGAAGGTAAAGAAGAACTGGCGTCGCGACCTGAATCAGATTCGTCGTTTCGGCTACGGGGAAGGCATGTAAGCCATGGCGAAGTACTGTTCGTGGTGCGGCGAGCCGCTCGAGCCGGGAGCGCGCTATTGCGCTGAGTGTGGCGCGCGCGTGCTCGAGAGCGTGAGGGTCACTGGCAAAGGCGACAGCGACCCCATGCGCGGGCTCGACATCGTGGGCGGCAATCCCATTCCCGCCAGCAAAACCACCAAGCTCGACTTGGGTACCCTTGAGGCGCTCAAGCTTCGCGATAGCTTGCCGGGCGACGACGAACCCACGCATGCTAAGCCTAGCCTGGCGAGCGCTTCTGCGGCGCATTTCGGCGGAACGAAGACGACTTCCCTCGAGATTCCCGAGGTCGTCGAAGCCCCCGAAATCATCGCCGTGCCTGAGGTGGGAGATGTCTGCGGGCCGGCGGCCGATCGCGGCGCTTCGGGCGCTTTCGAGAAGGTAAGCGATCATGACGCCGAGGCGCGTTCCGCGGCAACTGAACAAGCAGGCTCCGCCGACGCTGCGGATTCGTTCGATGCCGATGAAGAGGTTGAGACTGAGGCTTCTTCTGAGGTGTCTGAGGTCGATGCCGCCGGTGCGATCGATGCCTCTGAATCTGAAGAGGCCTGCAAATCAGAAGAAGCTCTCGCTGATGAGGCGATTGAGGTTGCGGAAGATGACGAGCCTTCGGACGCGTTGCGGGCCGAAGTGGCTGGCGGCGAAGCGGATACGGAAACGCTCAAGGACGACGCGGCGGCCGAAGGCGTTGAACATGGCGAATCGGACGATACATCTGGCGAGCAGCCTGCGTGCGGCACCGATTCCGAGCGCGACCATGCTGAAGGCGAAGTCGACGCCGAGGCCGATGCGGCAAAGGTCGCCGAGGCCGATGCAGCCGAGCCTGCCGAAGCCGACGCGTCCAAACCTGCTCCTTCCAGCGAAGAGCCTTCCGATGCCACGCCCAAGCCGGTTGCCGTATTCGATTTCGACGACGAACACGAAGCGGTGCCCGTGATTCCTCGCGATGCTCAGGCGGCTGCTGCCAAGCCTGGCCCTATCAGCTTTGACGGAACCGATACGCTCGTGCTGCCGAGCGATGCGCAGCCTAAGCATTTCGGCCTTGACAGGCCTGATTTGCGGGAGCGAAAACGCAAGCGCATTTTCATCGCCCTGTGCTGCGTGATTGCGGCTCTTGTAATTGCGGCATGCGTGCTTGCCTATGTTCGCTTCGGCGGGCAAGCGGGCCAAGATGCTTCCCAACAGCAGCCCCAAACACAGCAGCAGGCCCCAGCAGCTTCCTCGGAAGAAAACGAGAAACCCGAAACCAAGGCAGGTGACGATGCCGCGAAGGCTTCTGCCGGGGCTGAGGCGCTTGCACGTGAGCAGTCGACGCCGACCGAGGAGCAAATTTTCCAAACGCTGTCGAGCGAGTATTCGGCGCTTGATGGCTACAGCAATCGAATCGTGAGCTGCGTTGACGATTTCAACAGCTGGTATATTGCGCGTGATATAAACAAGCGTCAGGCATCGCAGGCGACAGCCGAAAAGGTGAAGAGCGATCTTGAGGCCGCCAAAGCCGAAATTGAGAGCTTGAAGGTTTCCAACAGCTCGCCGTACGCGGCCGATGCCGCCAACCTGATTGAGCTCTACGATTGTCAGATCGGCCGCATTACGTCGTTGACCGACGCGTGGGCGGTAAGCGTGCAGTACGAGGTTCCCTCGGAACACCAAGATGAGATTCTTGCGGCGCTGTCGGCGAACTACGTAGGCGGCAACAACCCCTACCTTGAGCGCTACGACGAGCTGTACCCGTCCTCGAAGCCGGTCTTAAAATAGCGTTCTCAACTGCAGTTATATGGGCTATCTACAAAACAGATAGCGAATCATCGATTATTCCAAGAATCGCCCGTCGAAAAAGCGGGCGATTTTTATTGACGCCTTCAATCCATCAGGTAGTATAGGCAGCTATGAATACGATTTCCGCACATATCATGGCCATGAACGCATGCGAGATGCCCAAGCCTGGGTGCCTGCGTTCGTGCGCTGACACTCAGGCGTAACGCCCGCGGCCCAGCCGCTCATATCTTGCGGAACTGCTCCATTTTCTATCTCTTTATTGAGGCATCATGATTGTTTTAGACTACCTTTCGAAAACCTATGTCGGCTCGGCCGGCGCGCACGAGGCGCTGCGCGATATCAACTTGCATGTTGAGCCGGGCGACGTGTTCGGCATCATCGGCCAGTCGGGCGCGGGCAAGTCGACGCTCGTTCGCTGCATCAATCTGCTCGAGCGTCCCACGGCGGGCCGCGTGCTCATCGATGGCGCCGATGTGACCGACTATTCCGGCAAGCAGCTCATCGATTTGCGCCAGTCCATTGGCATGATTTTCCAGAATTTCAGCCTGTTCGCCCAGCGCACGGTGCTGCGCAACGTCACGTTCCCGCTCGAACTGCATGGCACGCCGAAGAAACAGGCCGAAGCTCGCGCGCTCGAACTGCTCGAACTCGTGGGGCTTTCCGGCAAGGCGAACAATTACCCCAGCCAGCTTTCGGGCGGCCAGCAGCAGCGCGTCGCCATTGCGCGCGCCCTTGCTTCGAACCCGAAGATTATGCTGTGCGACGAAGCCACGAGCGCACTCGACACGCTTACGACGCACTCAATCCTAGGCCTTCTGCGCGATATCAACAAAGAGCTTGGCGTCACCATGGTCGTTATTACGCACTCCCTTTCGGTTGCCGAGCAAATTTGTAACAAGGTGGCCGTCATTGAGGCCGGCAGCATTGCCGAGCAAGGCAAAACCGCCGATGTGTTCGGCAATCCGCAGAGCGCCGCAACGCGCCTGCTCATTGAAGCCGACCAGGGCTTCGCGTGCGCGAAAGGGGGCAACTAATGGAGGCGATCAACGCATTCATCGCTCAGTATGGCGCCCTTATGGCTCAGGGCACGTGGGACGCCATCGTCATGACTGTGCTCTCGACGCTGTTCGCGTACGTCATCGGCATCCCTGTGGGCGTTCTGCTCGTTTTGACCGAGCCGGGCGGCCTGCATCCGCATCGCATCTTCAACAGCGTGCTTGGTTGGATAGTGAACATCATGCGTTCCATTCCGTTCATCATCCTTATCGTGTTCATGATCCCGTTCACGCGTGCCATCGTAGGCACTTCGCTTGGCGTGGGCGCGGCTATCGTGCCGCTCACCGTGTCGGCTGCGCCCTTCGTTGCGCGCATGGTCGAGCAAAGCCTCGCCGAAATCGACGGCGGCCTCGTTGAAGCCGCGCAAAGCTTCGGCGCGAGCACCTGGCAAATCATCAGCAAGGTGCTTCTGCCCGAAAGCATGCCGTCTTTGGTGCGCGGCCTGTCCATCACGTTCATCACGCTGTTCGGCTTCGTGGCCATGGCCGGCACGGTGGGCGCGGGCGGCATTGGCGACATCGCCGTTCGCTATGGCTACCAGCGCTATCAAGACGACGTCATGGTCGTGGCCATCGTGCTGTGCGTGATCATCGTGCAAATCGCGCAGAGCATTTGCTCGGCCATCGCCCGCAAGATCGACCACCGCGTTCGCTAATCATTTTTTCGCATAGTTTCCCCAGGTCATACGCTGGCCTTGGGTTCGTGCGCCCATATTGCGTTCATTTCCTTTAGGGAATTTGAATAGGGAAGGGAAGCGCCCAGGCGCTTCGAAGGTGCGAGCCGTTTGGCTCGCAAGAAGGAAAGGGTTTCGCTATGAACCTGAAAAACGTTGTGCGCATCGCTGCATGCGCCGCCGCCACGGGCGTGCTCGCCGTGGCACTCGCCGGCTGCGGGTCTTCGTCCTCGCAGCATCAAATTGCCGTTCCGTCCGATGCTACCAACGAGGCTCGCGCGCTTCTGCTGCTGCAGGACGAGGGCTTGCTCACGCTCAACGACGGCGCGGGCCTTACGGCTACCACCAACGACATCAAAGAAAACCCCTATAACATCCAGTTCGTCGAAACGGAAGCCGCGAGCGTTCCCCGCACGCTTTCCGATGTTGACGCTGCGGTGATCAACGGCAACTACGCCCTGGGCGCGGGCCTTGACCCGTCGACCGCATTCGCTGCTGAGGGTGCCGACTCCCAGGCAGCTCAGGAATACGGCAACGTCGTTGCCGTTCGCTCCGGCGACGAGAAGTCTGCCAAGACCGAAGCTTTGCTCGCTGCGTTGCAGAGCCAGAAGGTTTCCGACTTCATCACGAGCACCTATTCTGGCACCGTCGTGCCCGTGTTCACCGTCGTTGACGACATTCCGCAGGCCACCGGCGACGACACCACCATCAAGGTTGGCGCTTCGCCCACGCCTCACGCCGAGATTCTGAATGCCGCGAAAGACCTGCTCGCTGCTAAGGGTTGGACGCTCGAGGTCGTTGAATTCACCGACTACGTGCAGCCCAACGTCGCCCTGTCTGACGGCAGCCTCGACGCGAACTACTTCCAGCACCAGCCCTACCTCGACAACTACAACGAGGAAAACGGCACCGACCTCGTTGGCGTCGCCAAGATCCACTTTGAGGCCATGACCCTTTACGGTGGCAAGGCCGCAAGCCTCGACGACCTGAAGAAATAACCTCAGGCAGTTCACTCTGTCGCCCGCAAGCCGCTCTTCGGAGCGGCTTGTTTTGCGTTTGGAGCGCGCAAGGTGCCACCTTTCGATTTCGTGGAAGGGGCTTTTGCTGGGGCTTTTATATATTCCGGCCTGCGCGAACGCGTCTTCGTTGCAAGCAAAAGGGCTCCCAACTAGGGAGCCCTTGTTCGTGTTGCTGCTCGTGCTACTGTTTGTTGTCGAAGAGGTTTTGGTGCTGCACGATTGCCAAATCGGCAAGCGCTTCGGCAGAAGAGCTGTCGGCATCGTCGTTCCAGTGCCATACGCCTTCCGCGTCCATATAGCCGTTCAGATTAATCGCCGGCAGCGATTGCTTCGTGGCATAAAGGAATGCGAAGTACTCGTTGAGCGGCAAACCGGCCGCTTTCAGGGTAGTGGCTGCCAGATAGTTCAGGCTCGTGTCGCCGCCGTGCCGCACATGGCGCGAAAGTTGCTCGTCGTTCGTCCACAGCATGTAAGGGGTCACGTAGCGCTGCTGCGCATCGTCGACGGTGGGCTCTTCGTCGGAATCGCCCGTAGGCGCGAGTTGCTCGACGAATCCTGGCTGGTGGTCGCCGAACAGCACGACCACAATGGGCTCTTCGCGCTGGGCAAGCTTCGCCAGAAATGCCGCCAAATCGGCATCGGCGCGCGCGATTGCCGTCACGTATTCATTGATCTCGGTCGATTCCTCGCCGTCCATGTCGATGTGCATCATGTCTTCTTCTGCAATCGTTCCCGTGTCATAGCCGCCGTGGTTGGCGATGGTCACGTCGAAGATGAACTGCGGCCCTTCGCCTTCATCCATGATTTGCAGGATTTTGTCGTAGGTCGCACCATCCGACACCATGTCGCGGAAATATTCGGCGCCATCGAAGCTTGTGATGTCGAAGAATTCGTCGAATCCGAGCTGCTCGTACACGCGATCGCGGCGCCAGTTCTGCGCGTCGGCGGGGTGAATGGCGCTTGTGGCATAGCCGATCGATTTCAAATACGACGCCATGTTGTCAACGCCTTCGAGGTTATAGAGCATATAGGGGTACACGCCTGGCCCCAAAAGGCCCATGCTCGATCCCGTGAGGAACTCGAACTCGCTGTTGCACGTGCCGCCGCCCATCGCCGACACATAGACATCGCCCGTGGCAATGGTTCCCTCGTACGTCGAGAAGGGAATGGGGCCGCCGTAACTTTCCGCCAGCTGTGGATACGTCGAGATGTCGGAATACGTTTCGTTCATGATGGCGATGATAGTGGGGCGCACGTCGGGGTCGGTGGCTTCGGCGGCGCTTACCACATGCGGGTCATCGATGAGCTCGTCGACGGTTTCCGTCATGGCCTTTTGGCTGCGAAGCTCGGCGGCGCGCGTTTCGGAATAGCCTTCGGGTTCGTGCGGCGAGATTTTTTGGGCACGCTGCGCGAAGCACAAAAGCGACCCTTGCGCCTGGTAGGAATCGAGGCTGCTCCACACGTCGACGTTGACGTTCAAGTCGTTTTCGATGTTGGCCGTCGAGAAACCGACGCAGCACACAGCAAGGGCTAACGCGCCAAGGGCGGTGTTCGCGATGGCGGCTTTCCGCGTGTGCAAGGCGCACGGCACAACGGCAATTGCCGCGAACGCGACGAGCATCGCGGCGATGCAGAATGCGAGTGTGTTGTCGATGGCATATTCGTAGCCGCCGCCGACTGACGCCGCGGTGTGAATGGCGAGCACGTCGGAAGGCAGAACGGGCTGGCCTTTGAACTGCGCGACGAAATGGTTGGCCACACCGCTTACGAAGCATGCCACAAGAAACGCGACCTTGGCGCCCTTCGTGCGCTGTCCAAGGAAGTACACCACGGCGTATATGAGCGCCAAAACCACGAGGCTTAAAACCATCCATTGGGTTCTCATCTGGTTCAATATGGTGTTGTAGGGTGCCTCCATCAGCAAAAACCCTATGGGCACGCATGCGATGGTCACGATGGGGCGTGCGCGGTCGAGCACTCTTGCGAACCGCTCACGCAGCTGCGATCGAAACGCCAGGGCGAACGCAAGCAGGGCTGCGCACGCAAGGAAAAAGCATGCGATGGGCAGTGATATATGTAAAGCGAGCATAAGGTGGCTCCGTTTCTTCCAAGTCGAGGCTTGAAGGAAGCGACGAGTGCGCATGCCTTCGCTTGGGCATTGGGCGCGTTTCTGCGCGTTGTGGGTGCTTCTCGATTTCGAGGGGCCGCACGGGCTATACTTTATGAAGTACAACCTCATGCCGCCAACGTGCGCGGCACAAGCAGCCGAAACCGGTCGAAGGACGTATTATGCCAAAGAAAATCGCCGTAATCGACGGCAATTCGCTCATGCATCGCGCATACCACGCGGTGCCGGCCACGATGAACGCGCCCGATGGCACGCCCACAAATGCCGCGTTCGGCTTTCTATCCATGTTCCTGAAATTCTATGAAATGGCTCGCCCCGATGCTGTGGTATGCGCGTTCGATGCTGGACGTCCGGCATTCCGCATGGAGGCGCTCGAGCAGTACAAAGCCCAGCGCCCGCCGATGGATGCTGAGCTCAAGGCGCAATTCCCCGTTATCGAGCATTTGCTCGAATCGATGAACGTGCCCGTTATTCGCGTGAAGGGTTGGGAAGGCGACGACGTGCTGGGCACGGTGTCGGCCCGCGACGAAGAGCTGGGATACGAAACCCTGCTCGTGAGCGGCGATAAAGACGTCTACCAGCTCGTGACCGATCGCACGCATGTGGTTACCACGAAAAAAGGCATCACCGATGTCGCGATTTACGGTCCCGCCGAGGTCGAGGAGCGCTATGGCGTGACGCCCGCGCAGTTTCCCGACTTCTTGGGTCTGAAGGGCGATTCGTCCGACAACATTCCCGGCGTGCCCGGCATTGGCGACAAGACCGCCGCGAAGCTTTTGCAGAACTACGGCAGCATCGACGGCATCTACGACAACCTTGACAAGCTCAAGGGCAAGCAGCTGCAAAACCTTACTGAACACAAGGACGCCGCGTACACGAGCCGTCGCGTGGCGACCATCGTGCGCGATGTGGAGTTCGAACTCGATTTGGAGGGCGTGAAATTCCCCGATTTCGACAGCGCGAAGGTCGCTGAGGCTTTTGGCGAGGTGCGCTTCAATGCCCATTTGGCCAAGGTACTCGCCCTTGCTGGTGCCGACGAATCGCTTGCCGCGCCTGCCGCGCTTGAGCTGCCAAGCTTGGCGCCTGTCGTTGGCGACTACGCGCACGACGCGTTGAAAACCGCCATGGAGCATGACGTGTGCCTGGGCGTGGAATTCCTCGTTGAGGCGCAGGAAAGCCTGTTCGCCGAGCCACACCGCCTGTTCGTCGGCCTGCCCGATTCGGTGCTCATGTTTGAGGGCGAAGATGCCCACGAGACGTTTGCGGAAATCGTGCGTTCGGGTCATTTCTGCGCGCTCGATTGCAAGCGCGCGCTGCAGGAAATCTATCCAGTCGATTCCGCGGAAGCGGCGCTCATCGATGCATCTGAGATGCACGCAGCGCGCTTCTTCGACATTGGTTTGGCCGCATACCTGCTGAATTCCAATGTCACGAAATACGAATACAGCTCGTTGTGCGACGCGTATTTGGGTGCGGCTTTGCCCGAGTGCGAAGACGAGCGAGCGCAGGCTGCGACGCATGCCCTCGTCGCGCACCGTTTGGCCGATGCGCTGCGCGAGGCGCTCGAGCGCGACGGCTCGCTCGAGGTGTACGAGCGCATCGATTTGCCGCTCGTCTCGACGCTCGCGCAAATGGAACGCGTGGGCGCGCGCATCGACGTCGACAAGCTCGCCTGTATGGCGCAGGAAACCACGACCGAGCTCGAGGGGCTGCGCGCCGAGATTTATGAGCTTGCGGGTGAGGAATTCAACGTCGATTCGCCCAAGCAGCTCGGCCATATTCTGTTTGAAGTGCTCGAGCTGCCGGCGGGCAAGAAGAACTCGCGCGGCTATTCCACCGACGCAAAAACGCTCGGAAAGCTCGTGGACGTGCATCCCATCGCGGCCAAGGTGCTGCGCTATCGCGAGCTCGCGAAAATGAAGTCCACCTACCTCGACGCCCTGCCGCGCATGCGTCGCATCGACGGCTTGGTGCACACGAGCTTCAACCAAACGGTCACCACTACGGGCCGTTTGTCGTCGAGCGATCCGAACCTGCAGAACATTCCCGTGCGCACCGATTTCGGCCGCCGTGTGCGCGCTTGCTTCGTGCCTCTGCGCGAGGGCGACGTGTTCGTTTCGGCCGACTACTCGCAAATCGAGCTTCGCCTGCTTGCACATCTGTCGGGTGACGAGCACTTGATAGATGCGTTCTGCTCGGGCGCCGACTTCCATGCCAACACCGCGGCGCGCGTGTTCGGCATTCCCGTGGAAGAGGTCACCCCGCAGCTGCGCAGTCGCGCGAAGGCCGTGAACTTCGGCATCGTCTATGGCCAGCAGGCGTTCGGCTTGGCCCAAAGCCTGGGAATCGGCTTCAAAGAGGCTCAAGATATGATTGACCGTTATTTCGAGGCCTATCCGCGCGTGCGAGCCTACCTCGACGAGACGGTTGAAGAGGCGAAGGAATGTGGGTTCGCGACCACGATGTTCGGCCGCAAGCGCCATATTCCCGAGCTGAAGGCGAGCAACAAAATGCAGCGCAGCTTCGGCGAGCGCACGGCGATGAACCATCCCATGCAGGGCAGTGCGGCCGATATCATCAAGCTCGCCATGAACGAGGTTGAGCGCCGCTTGGTCACTGACGGCTTTGAGGCGAAACTTATGCTGCAGGTGCACGACGAACTCGACTTCAGCGTGCCGGCGGGAGAGGTGCAACGCCTTTCCGAAATGGTCGCAAGCGTCATGGACTCGGTTGTGGAGCTCAAGGTTCCGCTGATTGCCGAAGTGAGCAGCGGCGAGAACTGGGCCGAAGCGCACTAACGGTTGTTCGGCTGAAGGTGGCGCAAAGGGCAGGCGAGGGCGGCTGCGGGGCCGATAGAGGGCACAGCAGGCTATCGCTCGCTGCGCTCGCTATGCGCCTGCTTGGCGGTGTTTAGCTTTGAAATGAAGGGCAAATTTGAACACCGATGCCCTCTATCAGCCCCGCAGCCGCCCTCGCCTGCGAAAGCCGAGCGAAGCCCCATTTGGGACCGTCTGCGCTCAAGCATGGTTTTCGTTTAATGTTAAGCGCAGCCAGGCGAGCGCATAGCGAAGCCCGCAGGGCGAAGCGGTAGCGAGCCGTGGTCCCAAATGGAGCTTCACTCGGCTTTCGCCGGAGAGAAGAGGAAAACTTGTGACGAGTCTACAAAACCCCTCTTGTCAAACGATTTTCGCGGCGTATAATAGCGGAGTTTGCTGTATTGGCGCGACTTGGCGGTAACCGTTTCCCACCGCTCACGTGCGCTGTACAAACGGCAAGCGAAGTAAACGTAGAGGTTCGTGTGAGCCTCGCAAAACCAAGGAGAAACATACATGTACGCTATCGTTAAGACTGGTGGCAAGCAGTACAAGGTTGCTGCTGGCGACATCCTCGTCACCGAAAAGCTTCAGGGCGAAATTGGCGACAAGGTTGAGCTGCAGGCTATCGCTGTTGTCGACGGCACCAAGGTTGTTGCCGATCCGGCTGAGGCTGGCAAGACCAAGGTTGTTGCTACCATCGTTGATCAGTTCAAGGGCGACAAGGTCCTCGTCTTCAAGTTCAAGAAGCGCAAGAACTACAAGAAGCTGCGCGGCCATCGCCAGCTCCACACTCGTCTGAAGATCGAGAGCATCGGCTAGTTAGTTTAGAAGGTAGGTAGATTACTCATGGCTCATAAAAAAGGTCTTGGCTCCACCCGTAACGGCCGCGACTCTCATTCCCAGCGACTTGGCGTGAAGCGCTTTGGTGGCGAGCACGTCATCACCGGCAACATCATCGTTCGCCAGCGTGGCACCCACTTCCATCCCGGCGAGAACGTCGGCCGTGGCAAAGACGACACCCTGTTCGCACTGTGCGAGGGCACCGTGGAATTCACGAAGAGCACCCGTCGCAACAAGGGCTATCGCCGCTTTGTGCATGTTCGTCCTCTGACCACCGAGAGCGCTGAATAGCCTCACGCAACCAGAGGGGTTTCATAAGGGGAGGAAAAAGCTCGTCGCTTTTGCGGCGGGCTTTTTCCGTATTTGAGGTGTGTGCGCCGTATTGGCGCAGGTGCATGCGTATAATTCGAGAACACGTTATTTTCTTGCAAGGAAGCGCGGCGCAAAAGCCTCAATTCATTGGGCGTCCCATGCGGCGCGACATAGGCTTGGGCAAGCGGCGCGCAGGCGGCGATATGCCCCAACGATATCGATAGGAACGCTATGTTCGTAGACAAAGTACGCATTTACGTGAAGGGCGGCGACGGCGGCGCGGGCTGCTTGAGCTTCCGCCGCGAGGCCCATGTTCCCAAGGGCGGCCCCGACGGCGGCGACGGCGGCCATGGCGGCAACGTCGTGCTCGAGGCCGACCAGTCGGTCTCGTCGCTGCTCGACTACCGCTTCAAACATCATTTCAAGGCAACGCGCGGCACCCACGGTATGGGCAAGCGCATGCATGGCGCCACGGGTGACGATCTTATTCTGAAGGTTCCTGTGGGCACGGTGGTGCATGAATATTTCGAAGAGAAAAAGGAAACCGGCGAGCTTATCGCCGACCTTACGCATGACGGCGAGCGCGTCATCGTCGCGGAAGGCGGCCATGGCGGTCGCGGCAACATCCATTTCGTGACGTCCACGCGCCGCGCTCCCGCGTTCGCTGAGCTGGGCGAACCCGCGCAGGAGTGCTGGATCGAGCTCGAAATGAAGCTCATGGCCGACGCTGCGCTCGTTGGCGTGCCTTCCGCGGGCAAAAGCTCGCTCATCGCCCGCATGAGCGCCGCGCGCCCCAAAATCGCCGATTATCCGTTCACCACGCTTGTTCCGAACCTGGGCGTTGTGCAGGGCGACGAGCACAACTTCGTCGTGGCTGACATTCCGGGCCTTATCGAAGGCGCTCACGAGGGCAAGGGCTTGGGCCATGAATTCCTGCGCCATATCGAGCGCACTGCACTCATCGTGCATGTCGTTGACATGACGGGCGGCTATGAAGGCCGCGATCCGGTAGAAGATTACCGCATCATCAACAACGAGCTTGCGATGTACGCCGATGAATTGGCGCAGCGTCCTCGCATCGTGGTTGCCAACAAAGTCGACGTTCCCGGCACCGAAGATGCCGTGCGCCGCTTGAAGGAAGAGGTGCGCAAAGACGCCATCGCTGCCGCGAACGGCAATGAATTCGCCGATGGCGTCGACGAGGCTTCGCGCGTGTTCGAGATTTCCGCGCTTACGGGCAAGGGCGTCGATTCGCTTATCCATGCCATCGCCGACAAGGTATTCGAGCTGCGCAGCGCTGCCAAAGAAGCCCAGGAGGGTGAGGTTCAGTACGACCAGGTGTGGCAGCACAAGCGCGAACAGCGCGACCGCAAATATACCGTGCGCAAACTTTCCGATGGCATCTTCCGCGTGGAAGGCGTGCAAATCGAGCGCATGGTTGTGCAAACCGACTGGGAAAACGACGAGGCGCTGTCGTTTTTACAGCATCGCTTCAATCGCTTGGGCCTGGAAAAGGAACTGCTCAAGGCGGGCGCAGTGAATGGCGACGAGATTCGCATTCTGGGCCGAGCGTTCGAGTTCGAGACGGCCGAGTCGACCGAAGATATCTTCGCCGAACTCGACGATTAGCATAATGAAGGCGTGATGGGCATGGCTGCAGAAACTTCCGCAAACGCGAAGGCGTACAAGACCGCCGTTATTAAAATCGGCTCGAACACGCTGACCGACGACGAGGGTAAGTGCGACCGCGCTTATCTCGCCGATTTGGCGCATCAGGTGGCGCGCGTTCGCCGCGAGGGCTGGCGTGTGATTATCGTAAGCTCTGGCGCCATCCCGTGCGGCCTTGAAGCGCTGGGCTTGCCCTTGCGCCGCCCCGACGACATGCCCACCGTGCAGGCTGCGGCAAGCGTTGGGCAACGCGCGCTTCTTGCGGCTTATGACCAGGTATTTTCTCCGTATGGCATGCTCACGTCGCTCGTGCTGCTCACGCGTCGCGATACCGCCGATCGAAATGCGTACCTGCATGCGCGCGACACGTTCCGCCGCCTCGTGGAATTGAATGCCGTGCCTATTGTGAACGAAAATGACACGGTATCGGTCGAGCAGATTAAGTTCGGCGACAACGACACGCTTGCGGCGCTTGTCGCGTGCCTTGCGAACGCCGACCGCGTCGTTATTCTGAGCGACATTGATGGCCTGTATACGTCGAACCCCAAAACCGATCCGTCGGCTCAGCTCATCAAGCGCGTCGACCGCATTACGCCCGAAATTCTTGCCGGCGCGTCGGGCGCAGGCAGCGCTGTTGGCTCGGGCGGCATGATCACCAAACTCACGAGCGCGCGTGTGCTTGGCGCGGCGGGCATTCCGCTCGTCATTTGCAGCGGCCGCGCCGAAGATGCCGTGGTGCGCTCGCTTGCCGACGACCCAATTGGCACGCTGTTCACGGGCGCCGATGTTCCGCATGAAATCACGCCGCGCAAGCTTTGGATCGCTCTTGGCGATTCGGTGAAAGGCACGCTGCTTGTCGATGCGGGTGCTGCTCGCGCTATCGTCGAAGATGGTGCTTCGCTGCTTGCTGTGGGTGTGAAGAACGTTGAAGGCGAGTTCGAAGCGGAAGATGTGGTCGATGTGGTTGACGAAGCCGGTTTCGTGATTGCGCGCGGCCTTGCGCGCTGCTCGGCCGAATCGATGCGTTCGGGGAAGGCCGACATCGCTGTGCATCGCGATGAGCTAATCTTGTTCGAGTAAGCAATCAAGGCCGCCTCGTATGGGGGATGCGGCTCCGCTTCGGTCAGTCCTGGCTCGCACGGAAGCCACATTGAGTGGCTTCCGGCTTGTGCGGAATCTATCGGATCCGCATCCCC